>VFQR01000396.1_pt1 | contig 65774 bp, 67 predicted proteins | sample 3512321 | NCBI WGS metagenome assembly VFQR01 (sample SAMN10412374, study PRJNA504923) | tailings metagenome | isolation source: Relicate 3 Philex TSF1 revegetated site | place: Philippines: Tuba, Benguet | collected 2017-08-29 | reverse complement strand
AGCTCGTCGATGCCGACATGAACAAGGAATCGACCCGCCTCCAGGCGCTGCAGGTCCAGCAGCAGCTCGGCATCCAGGCGCTGTCGATTGCCAACGGCAACGCACAGTCGATCCTGTCGCTCTTCAGATCCTGATCCCGATCCTGACGGTCTCAGGCAGCGGGCGGGTCGCTTCCTCCGGGAGGCGGCCCGTTTCATCTTCGCACAAGCTTGGCCACCTAGACTCCGCGAAGCGACTGCCTTGCGGAGCGAATTCACGTGCCAGACCAGTTGAAGATCCTCGCCGCCAACATCCAGGCTCTCGGGCCGCGCCGGCTGGGCCTGATGGCCGCCATCACGGCGCTCGTGATGATCGTCGTCGGCGCCGGGGCATACTACCTGAACCGTCCGGCCTTCGAGACGCTCTATGTTGGCCTCGACCGTTCCGACGTGAACCAGATCGGCGTCGTGCTGGCAGAGATGGGCATCGACTACAATGTCGGAAGCGATGGCTCGTCGGTCATGGTGCCGGTGGGCAGAACCGGCAATGCGCGCATGCTCCTGGCCGAGCGCGGCCTGCCATCCAGCGCCAACGCCGGCTACGAACTGTTCGACAATGTCGGCTCGCTCGGCCTCACCTCCTTTATGCAGCAGGTGACCAAGGTGCGCGCGCTCGAAGGCGAGATCGCGCGTACGATCCAGTCGATCGCCGGCATCAAGGCCGCCCGCGTGCACATCGTCATGGCCGAGCGCGCCAATTTCCGCCGTGACGAGCAGCAGCCTTCCGCGTCCGTGGTCATCCGCACCTCCGGGGGCGACCCGGTCAAGAGCGCACTATCGATCCGCCAGCTTGTCGCCGCCGCCGTGCCGGGGCTGAGCGCCGACAAGGTCACCGTGCTCGATTCGTCGGGTGCGCTGCTGGCCGCCGGCGACGATCCATCATCCAGCGCCCTCAACAGGTCGATCGGCGTCGAGCGGACGGTCGAGGGCCAGATCGAGGAGAACATCGCCCGCGCGCTCTCGCCCTATCTCGGCCGCGACAATTTCCGGGCCAGCGTCAAGGCGGTGGTCAACACCGACGCGCGCCAGACCGAGGAGGTGATCTTCGACCCGGATTCGCGCGTTGAGCGCTCCGTGCAGGTCGTGCGTTCCACCGACAGTGCGAGCCAGCAATCCGCCGCCGCACCCACGACCGTGCAACAGAACCTCCCCGAGGAGGAACTGGAAGGCGGCGACGGACCCCGCTCGCAGGAGAACCGCGAACGCCGCGAGGAGACCACCAACTACGAACTGAACTCCAAGCGCATCGCCACGGTCAGCGGCGGCTTCGCCGTCTCGCGCATGTCGGTTTCCGTCGTCGTCAACCGCGAGAGACTGACATCGATCCTCGGACCCGACGCCACGCCGGAGCAGATCGGCCAGCGCATCGAGGAGATCAAGACGATGGTGTCCACGGCGGCCGGCTTCGACCAGCAGCGCGGGGACCTGATCCACGTCGCCGCGGTCGAGTTCCTTGCCGACAGCGAGATGGAAGCGCTCGCCGGACCCGGCATGCTGGACCGCATGACGGCGCATGTCGGCACGCTCATCAACGCCGCCGCGTTCATTCTCGTCGCATTCCTGGTCGCCTGGTTCGGCCTGCGTCCCATGGCAGCGGCGCTGAACGGGCCCGCCACGGCGGCGGACGGCAGCTTCGAATCGGTGCAGCGCTCGCTGGCCGCCGCTCAGGACACGCCCATGCTCGCCGACGGCGGCGGGCAGGAAGAGCCGCTCGGACTGCCGGGACGGCCCGAATCCATCGACGACCTGCGCCGCAAGCTCAAGCCGGCCCCACAGGACCGCCTCCAGCGCATGGTCGACCTCAATGAGGAGCGCACCGCCCACATCCTGCGCAAATGGGCGTCGAGGGAAGCTGTATCGTGAGCCCCGTCCACCGACTGGCTGATGCACTGCCCGACTTCGGCGAGCGCGCCGCCGTTCTGATCGTGCCGTCCGAGCCGGGGCATCACGCGCCCGCTCTTCCCGATCCCGAAGTGATCGTGTCGGCCGTCACCGCCGCCGAACGTGCACTGGCAGCGCGCCTGTCGGAGGCCCACGCGGCTGAACTAGCCGCGACAGAGGAACGCCATGCCGAACAGCTGGCAGCCCTGGAGGCTTCGCTTGGAGAGGCCGCGTCCCGGCGCATTCATCAGGCATTCGGCGAGGCCGAGGGGCACATCTGCGAGCTCATGGTCGAGACCACGGCGCGCATGCTGTCCCACTTCATGGCCGATGCGGTCAAGCAGCGCAGCATCGCCGCGATGGAGGAAGCGCTGCGCCGCGCGCTCGCCGACGACGAGGCGCTGCGCATCAGGATTTCCGGCCCGCGCTCGCTCTACGAGCCGCTGGCGGGCGCGCTGGGGCCGAGGGCCGTCCAGCTCGAATTCACCGAGGCGCCGGGCTTCGACCTCCAGGTGACGATCGGCGAGCGGATGCTTGAGACGCGGCTCGGCGAATGGTCGTCGGCCGTCGAGGAAATCCTGTCGTGAGCACGGTCGAGGAACCACGCCGCGACGAGGTCATCATCGTGCGCCGCGCCGGCAATGGCGACGACGAAGGGCACCATGGCGGCGTGTGGAAGATCGCTTTTGCCGACTTCATGACGGCCATGATGTGCTTTTTTCTCGTCATGTGGCTCATCAACGCCGCCAACGAGGAGACCAAGGCCGCGGTCGCCAGTTACTTCAATCCCGTGAAGCTCATCGACCGCAATGCCAGTCGCAAGGGCCTGGAGGATGTCGGCGACGGCCCGGAATCCGTGGGCTCCCAGACGGAGGTGCCCGAAGAATCCAAGAGCCAGTCGGGCAACGAGGGTCCGGCGAGCTCGGGCCCGGAATCTGACAAGAGTTCGGCCGATACCTCCGATACCAAGGCCTTTTCCGACGAGCACCTCTTCGCCGACCCCTATGCCGTGCTGGCCGAGATCGCCGCCGAAACGGGTGAGTTGCAGAACATCTCGGCCAAGGGCGACGGCGGGGCCCAGGACGCCGGCCCTGCGACCGGCGCGTCGGGCGGCGAATCCTATCGCGATCCCTTCGCGCCGGATTTCTGGCAGCAGAACGTCCAGATGCCCGAGCAGGCGCCCCAGTCCGAACTGGCCGGTGCGTTCGCACCGGTCCCGCAGGCCGAAATGACGGAGGATGCCGGGAAGGAGGAAGCTGCCAGCCCCGACGCAACCGCAAGCGAGGCCGAGGTCGCGAATGCGGGCAACGAGCCGGCCACGCCCGACGAGACCGGAAAGAAAGAGACCACGGAAGATAAGCTCGCCGACGCGAGCCAGCCGGACGCCGCCTCCGAAAAGGCGGCCGAGACGATCCGCCGGGAGATCGCCGACGCGCTCGACGGGACCGCCATAGAGGCGGGCATCACCGTGACGCCGTCACGCGAGGCCGTGACCATCTCCGTCACCGACGAACTCACCGATTCCATGTTCGAGGTCGGTTCCGCCGTCCCGCGCCGCGAACTCGTGCTCGCCATGGAAAAGATCGGGGCCGTTCTGGCGAGCCGGCGGGGGTCGATCACCATCGCCGGCCACACGGACGGCAGGCCCTTCCGCAGCAGGGACTACGACAACTGGCGCCTTTCGACCGCGCGCGCCCATTCGGCCTACTACATGCTCGTTCGTGCCGGGCTCGACGAGTTGCGCATCAAGGAAGTCGCCGGCTTCGCGGACCGCCGGCTCAAGCTTGCCGAGGATCCGCTTGCCGGGGTGAACCGCCGCATCGAGATCATGCTGGAGACGGGGGGGTGAGGCCCGGCTGGCGCGCCCTCGTCTGGCTTGCGGCGATTGCCGGCTGTGCCGGTCCGGCCGTCGCTTCCGAAGCACAGCGCTCCCCGCTTGCGCCCTATCAGATGGTCCGCTCGCTGCAACTCGTCCAGGACCGGATCGCCAATGGTGACCACGCCGCCCTGCCGATGCAGCGCAAGCTTCTCGAGATGATCGACCAGCGACTGCGCGACGCCGAACCCGTGCTTTTCGCCGATCGCCGCAACCTTCGCGGCCTGCTGGTCTACGCCATGAGCGGGGGAAATCCCGCGACCTTTGCGCGCGTGGTGTCGCGCATCCATCTGGAAGAGCGAGACCGCCTCGCCGCGACCGCCATCCTCGACTATCTGCGCGGCAATCCGGGGGGCGCGCGGCGCGGGTTCTCCGCGCTCGACCCGTCGGCAGCCGAGCCGGAACTCGGCGCCTTCCTCGCCCTCATCAAGGGATCCCTCGCCGCGCTCGACGATTCACGGCCTGCGCTGGCTCATCTCGACCTCGCACGCCTGCTGGCTCCGGGAACGCTGGTCGAGGAGGCCGCGCTCAGGCGGACGATCACCCTCGCCGCCCATCTCAAGGACAAGGCCCGCTTCCTGCGCGCCTCCGACCAGTATGCAAGGCGCTTCCTGCGCTCGCCCTATGCCGGCCAGTTCGCGGAAGCCTTCGTCGCGGGCGTGGTGGCGTTCGCGCCTGCCGTCTCCGGCGAGGAGATCGACGCGATCGCCCACCACATGAACCTCGACCAGCAGCGGGCCACCTATCTCAGGATCGCGCGCTTCGCAGCGATCGACGGTCACAAGGAACTGTCCAGCTTCGCCTCCGGCAAGGCCACGGCGCTCGGTGAGGAAAAGGACGATCCCCGCGCCGCGCTCTATTCGTCCATGTCGTCCATCACGTCCGACACGGTCGAGAAGGTGCTCGGCGAGTTGCGCGCGATAGACCGTGGCAAGCTCTCGGCAAACGACCGCCGCCTGCTCGAGGCCGCCGAGACGATCGCTGCCGGCGTCCTTGCGACGCCCGAGCCGGCTGGCGCCGCGCCGGAGCCGTCGTCACGATCGGCAATCGCCCCGGACATGCGTGAATCGGCGCCGGTCCTGCCTGCCGGGCCTGCGGCCTCGCCAGACGCGAACGCACGCGCGGCCACCGGCGACAACGCCGTCCCCGGCGATGCCACCGACAGGAAGATCGACGATACGAGACGCCGTATCGAGGCGATCGACGCATTGCTGAAGGATACCGACACGTGAAGACCGCCCTGCCCGCCGCGCTCCTCGCTGATCAGGCCGCGCCGGCCGCCACCCTCCGCAAGACCCGCGACGCGCCCGACAACCAGTTCGCCGACGCGCTGCAGGGTGGGGAACCCGCCCAGGCCCGCCGGCCGAAGGACCGTGAAGGCATCGCCGAGGGCATCGGGACGCTCCCGAATGGTCGTGACGATCGGCGCGAAGCGGCGGAGACTTCCGCGCCGATGGCGACCGGACGCCTTGCGAGCTGGCTTGCGCGACTGGAGGCGCGCGTAACCACCGGGGACCGAGCCGACGGGACCGCCGCGATCGATCTGGAAGACCTGATGGATGCGGCAGACGTGCCTGTCGGTGAATCCGCAATCGCACTGTCGATCTCGCCGGAGGCTTTGGGACCACGCGACCCGGCCGTGTTCGACGGCAACATCGCCGCGAACGGAGAAGACGAGGCCCCTGCCAGGTCACGTTCGGTGGAGGTCGTGCCGGCCAGGCCCGAACCCTCCGCCCAGCCATCGCATCGACCGGCCGCTGCCGCCGACGCGCGCACCACGGCGCAGGTCATGGACGACATACCGCGTGCTCCGGACACCCACCAGCCTCCTCCGGCCAGGACGGTCGAAACCGCTCCAGCCCGGGCGACCCCGGCAGCTATCCTCTCGGTCGCCGGCGTCGCACCGGTCGTTTCCCCTGCCAGGGGGCCGCTGGCAATCTCCGCTCTCGCCTCCACCGTTCATGCCGACGCGGATCAACCGGCCGCGGCAGACAGGCGCCCCGCCGCAGACCCGAAACCGGTCGATCGGTCCGGCGCGACGCGAACGGCCGATATGGCCGCCACGCTGACGTCCGGCGCCGCACCCGCGACGACGGCGCGGGCGAGGACTTCGCGCAACGGCGAAGGAACCGCCTCGCCGTCCCGGCCGACAGTGGCGGCGCCAACCGCGTCCGACGGCATCGCGCAGCGCACGTCGCAGGCGGCTGCCGTGCCGGTCACCACGACGACGCAGTTCGCCACCACTCTCGCCGCCGCGGTGGAGATGGTGCCGGAGACGTCCCGCCCGGAAACACCTGCCACGGTCGAGCGCCCCGGTCTGCTTCGCTCAATCAGCATCCGGCTGCAGCCCCTGGAACTCGGCATGGTGACGGCCCATCTGCGCCTCGACGGGCAGCAGCTTCAGGTTGAGGTCCGCGTCGAGACACAGCAGGCGCTCGAACGGCTCTCAGTCGAACGCGACACGATCACCCGCGCGCTGAGGGGCCTGGGTTTCGAGGTGGAGCAGGTCGTCATCCAGACGAGTCAGTCCCAGTCGCAGGCAACGGCGCGCGATGCCGCCGGCGCCGACCCCTGGTCCGGGCAGGCCGCTCGCCAGGAGCGCGAGGGTCTTGCCGGATCGGGTCCGGGAAGCCGAGATCAGGGCGGCCAGGAACGCCAAGGGGCCGGCGGACGGGAGGGCATTGCCCATGCTTCCGAGATGGATCGGACCAGCGCTGGCAGGCCTCGCGCTGCTGGCCTCTACATATAGCGGCACGACCGCCGCGCCCAATGCCTGCGAGGCGGCGATCGTCGCGGCATCCAAGCGATACTCCATCCCGCTCGGCATCCTCTATGCGGTCGGGCTGACGGAGACCGGCACCAAGGGCCGGCTCCATCCATACGCCCTCAATATCGAGGGACGCCCCGTATTCGCTTCGGACGCGTCGGGCGCCCGGCGCGCATTCGAGGAGGCACGCGCGTCAGGCCACCGGCTGATCGACCTTGGCTGCATGCAGATCAACCATCACTACCATGGCGCGCAGTTCCCCAGCGTCGAGGCGATGCTCGATCCGGCCCGCAACGTCGACTACGCCGCACGCTTCCTTCTCGAGCTGCGCGGCCGCCACGCGAGCTGGACGATGGCCGTCGCCCGATATCACGCCGGCCCCGACAATGACCCGGCCCAGAAGAAATACATCTGCCGCGTCGTGGCCAATCTCGCATCTACCGGCTTCGGTCGATGGACGCCCGAGGCGCGCGCCTTCTGCGCTCCGTGACGGTCCCGACTCCCCAAAAATGACTCGGATGATCTCGTGGTTTTCCACAGCCCGGAACAACCGGTACCCCTTGTGCGGGGTTTTCGGGGACTTTGATTCGGGGCGGGGCAATGATCGTGATCGTTGATGAGCGCGAGCTCGTAAAAGACGGCTATAGTTCGCTTTTCGATCGCGAGGGAATTGCCAGCGCCAGCTTCGGCGCGAGCGATTTCGGCGCATGGGTCGATACCGCCGCCGACGAGGACATGCGCGCTGTGCGCGCCTTCCTGATCGGCGAGGACGCGACCGAGAAAGTGCCGCCGAGGCGCATTCGCGACCGCTCGGTCGCGCCCGTCATCGCCTTATCCGAACGCCACTCGCTGGAGAACACGCTCAGGCTATTCGAGTGCGGCGTCGATGACGTCGTGCGCAAGCCGGTGCATGTCCGCGAAATCCTGGCCCGCATCGCGGCGATCCGCCGCCGCGCCCAGGAAGAGGCCAATTACCGCGACCTCGCGGGCATGCGCATCTTTCTCGACGGCCGCGATCCCGAGATCGCCGGCCAGTCGCTGCCACTACCCAGGCGGGAACGCCGCATCCTCGAATTCCTCGCCGAGAACTCCGGCCGGCGGGTGACCAAGACGCAGGTCTTCAACGCCATCTACGGCATCTTCGACGAAGAGGTCGAGGAGAACGTGGTCGAGAGCCACATCTCGAAACTGCGCAAGAAGCTGCGCGAGAAGCTCGGTGTCGATCCGATCGATTCCAAGCGCTTCCTCGGCTATCGCCTGTCGGCATGAACGCCTCGGCGCGGACGGCTCACAACAGCCTCGCGCAAGACTGTCGCACTAGTCTGAGTCCCTGCGGCGTGCGACACGAGGAGACACTGCCATGAGCCTTTACGGCATGATGAAGACCGGCGTGTCCGGCATGCAGGCGCAATCCAACCGCCTGGGCACCGTTGCCGACAACATCGCCAATTCCAACACCACCGGCTACAAGCGCGCTACCGTCCAGTTCTCCTCGCTGGTCATACCCAACGAACCCGGCACCTACTCGTCCGGCGGCGTCAAGACGACGGTCCGCAACGCCATCTCGCAGCAGGGCGTCCTTCAGTTCACGACGTCCTCCAGCGACCTCGCCATAAGCGGCCAGGGCTTTTTCGTCGTGCAGGATTCCAGCGGCTCGCCCTTCCTGCTGCGCGCCGGCTCCTTCGTGCCGGACGGCGCGGGACGGCTCGTCAACGCGGCCGGCTTCTTCCTGACCGGCTACAACTACGCCAACGGTACCCCGAGCGCGGTCGCCAACGGCTTCAACGGTCTCGAGGTCGTCTCGATCGCCGACTTCGGCATTTCCGCCTCGCCCTCCACAGAGGGCACGATGCACGGCAACCTGCCCTCGGGTGAGCCCGCCATCCCGGCCGCAGACCTGCCGTCGACCAATTCGGCGACTGCCACGCCGACGAAGAAATCGTCCTTCGTCGTGCGCGACAACCTCGGCAACGAACTGCTGATGGACGTCTATTTCACCAAGACGGCCAACAACCAGTGGGAAGTGGCGATCTACGACCAGTCGGACGCCGCCCCGAACACATCCTTCCCGTATACGGCTCCCGCGGTCGCGGTCGAGACGCTCGATTTCGATCCGCTCAACGGCCGCCTGCTCGCGACGAGCGCCGATTCCATCTCCTTCAACGTCCCGGGCGGCCAGCCCGTCACGATGAGCCTGGCGAGCTTCAGCCAGCTCGCCACTGGCTTCTCCGCCACGACCAGCGTCGACGGCAACGCGCCCTCGGAGATCGAGGAAATCCAGATCAGCGCCGACGGCATCGTCTCGGCCCAGTACGGCAACGGCTCCGTCAAGGCGCTCTACCGCATTCCGCTGGCCAACGTTCAGAGCCCGGACCAGCTCTCCGTGTTGCCGGGCAACGTGTATGCGCAGAGCGCGGATTCCGGCGAGGTGCGCATCGGCTTCCCCGGCGAGGCGAGCTTCGGCAGCGTCGTTTCGGGCGCACTGGAGGGCTCCAACGTCGACATCGCCAACGAGCTGACCGACATGATCGAGGCCCAACGCAATTACACGGCAAATTCGAAGGTCTTCCAGACCGGGTCCGACCTTCTCGACATTCTCGTCAACCTGAAACGTTAGGAAGGGGCCGCGGGGGCCCGAAAGTTAGCGAATGTCTCTTTCCGCCGCACTGGGCACCGCACGCTCGTCGCTCTTCAACACGTCGCGGCAGACCAGTGTCGTTTCGCAGAATATCGCCAACGCGCACAATTCCAACTACGCGCGGCGCGATGCCGAACTCGTCTCGATGGGGCCCGGTGCGCGGATTGCCGCGATCAGCCGCGCCACGAACGAGGCGCTGTTCCGTCAGAACCTGTCCGCCCTTTCCTCGTGGAACGGCCAGGCCTCCCTGCTCGCCGGCATGGAGCAGCTCGGCACCTCGGTGAACGGCGTCGACTATGGATCCTCGCCCTCCACCATGCTCGGCAAGCTGCAGACGGCGCTGCAGGCCTTCGCATCGACGCCGTCGAGCGGCGCCCTGGCCGAGAACGTCGTGGAGAACGCGCGCCAGTTCGCACTGACGCTCAACCGGGCCACGGCGTCGGTGCAGGATTTCCGCGTTCAGACCGACGCCCAGATCGCCACGGCCGTTTCCGAACTGAACGGCCTGCTTGCCCGCTTCGGAGACGTGAACACCGCCATCGTCATCGGCACGAGGGGCGGGCGCGACGTCACCGAGGAACTCGACCAGCGCGATGCCATCCTGAAGCAGATGGCGGAGTACGTCCCCGTTTCCGCGACCGTCCGCGGCGACAACGAGATGGTGGTGACGACCGCCGACGGCACCATGCTCTTCGAGACCATCGCACGAAGTGTGACCTTCGAGCAGAGCTTCGCGCTTGCGCCAGGCATCTCGGGCGGCGTCGTGTCGATCGATGGTGTGGCTGTCGCGGGAGGCGTATCCGGCAATGCGGGCTCCGGCAAGCTCACCGCGCTGGTGCAGCTTCGCGACAACGTCGCGCCGACCATGCAGGCGCAGCTTGACGAGATCGCGCGCGGCGTCATCGCCACCTTCGCCGAGTCCGACCAGACGGGCTCCGGCTTGCCCGACCTCGCCGGCCTGTTCACCTGGCCGGGCGGGCCAGCCCTTCCGGCGGACGGTGCCGTCGTCACGGGCCTGGCAGGGTCCATCACCATCAATGCCGCCTACGACGCGACGGCCGGCGGCAATCCGGCACGGTTGCGCGACGGCGGCGTGAACGGGGCTGCCTACAATGCCAATCCCGCCGGCAACGCTTCGTACAGCGAATGGCTCAACGCGCTCCTCGACCGTTTCGACACCGCGCGGGCCTTCGATGCGACGGCCGGCGCCGGCGAGACGACGAGCCTGTCGACCTACGCCACCAACTCGATCAGCTGGTTCGAGGCGCAGCGTCAGGATGCGAGCCGCGCCGAGGAGAACCGCAACGCGCTGGTCGCGCGCAGCGGCGCGGCGCTGTCCAACGCGACCGGCGTCAACATCGACGAGGAGATGGCGATGCTGCTGGCGCTGGAGCACAGCTACCAGGCCTCCGCGCGCATCATCACCGCCGTCGATCAGATGCTGGCGACGCTTCTCGCCGCGGTGAGGTAGGGCGATGAAGATATCCTTCGTCTCTTCCTCCGCGCTTTCCCAGGCCATGCGCTATTCCATGGCGCGCATGCAGGCCGAGATGGTCAAGGCGCAGAAGGAACTGTCTACCGGCCGCGTCGCCGATGTCGGGCTGGCACTCGGTGGCAGGGCGGGACAGACGGTTTCGCTGGCGCGCGACGTCGAGCGCCTCAACGGCCTCATCGACACGAATTCACTCGCCGCCTCCCGATTGAGTTCGACACAGGCAGGACTGACCAACATTCACGACAGCGCGCAGACGCTGTTCGCCACCCTGACGGCCAACCTGTCGAGCGCGTCCGCTCGCGAAGTCATCCGCATCGACGGCAAGTCGACCCTCGAGCAGCTGACCGGCATCCTGAACACCAGCCTGAAGGGCGAATACATCTTTGCCGGCACCAACACCGACATCCGCCCGATCGCCGACTACCAGGCGGCGGGCTCGCCCGCCAAGGCGGCCTTCGACGCGGCATTCGTGACCCAGTTCGGCTTCGGCCCGTCGGACCCGGCCGCCGCCGGCCTGACCGCGGCCGACATGAATGCGTTCATGACTTCGTTGGAACCGCAGTTCCTCGGCGCGGGCTGGGAGGCCAACTGGTCCAGCGCCACCGACGATGCGATCGTGACCCGGATTGCTCTCAACGAGACCGCCCGCACCTCCGTGTCGGCCAATCTCGGCGGCGTCCGCAAGCTGGCGATGGCGTCGACCATGATCTCCGAGCTTCTCGGAACAGAGATCGGAGGGGCCGCCTCGGACGCGGTGATCACGCGCGCCACTGAACTGGTGAGCGAGGCGCTGGCCGAGATCGCCGATGCGAAGGCCGCCACAGGCATAACCGAGCAGCGCGTCAGCGAGGCCACGGAAAGGCTGCGCATGCAGGTGGACATCTTCGAGCGCAGCGTCCTCGACCTCGAAGGCGTCGACCCGTACGAGGCCTCGACCCGCGTCTCCGCACTGCTCGGCCAGATCGAGCTTTCCTATTCGCTGACTGCCCGCATCCAGGAACTCAGCCTGGCGCGGTACCTGACCTGACGATAAACCGGGACGGAATCGAATGTATCAGTTCTCCTACGCCGAAATTCAGACCGACTCGGTCGCCGATGCCCGCGACCGTGAGCGGCAGGTGCTGGACAGGTCGATCGAACTGCTCTTCGAGGCCCAGAAAGCCGGTCCGGGCACCCTTCAGTCCGTCGAGGCCATACACTTCCTGACACGGGTCTGGACCTCCTTCATCCAAGACCTCGGCAGCAACGACAACGAGCTGCCCAAGGATGTCCGCGCCAACCTCATCTCCATCGGTCTCTGGCTGCTGCGCGAGGCCGAGCAGGTTCGCCAGGGGTCGTCGGAGAATTTCGACGGGCTCATCGAGGTATCTCAGATCATCCGGGATGGCATCCAATGAAGAACACCTTCAGGATCACGCTGAAGCCGAACGAGAAGCTCTACGTGAACGGCGCGGTACTGCGCGTCGACCGCAAGGTCTCGGTCGAGCTGATGAACGACGTCCAGTTTCTGCTCGAAAGCCATGTGCTGCAGGCCAGCGAGGCGTCGACGCCCCTGCGCCAGCTCTACTTCATCCTGCAGGTCATTCTGATGAACCCGGCAGGTGCCGAAGATTCCCGCGACATGTTCCGCAGGTCGCTGACGATGCTTCTGGCGAGCCTGTCGAACGAACGGATGCGATTTGCGCTCAAATCGGTCGACCGGCTCGTCGGCGAGGGCCAGACCTACGAGGCGCTGAAGCAGATTCGCGCGCTCTATCCGCTCGAGGCTGCGATCATGAGCGCCGAGAGCGCCACCGCCGACGAAGACGACGAGAGCCCGGACGTGGCTCATGACAATGATTCCGAACCCCTTAAGGAGACCGCGTGATGTTTGTGAACTCCACGACGGCCGCGGCCGCGCAGTCGAGCGCCGCCAGTTCGCCCTCCATGGTCGACTACAACACCTTCCTGAAGCTTCTCGTGGCGGAGATGAAGAACCAGGACCCGACCAATCCGATCGATTCCACCCAGTACGTTTCCCAGCTTGCATCCTTCAGCCAGGTCGAGCAGTCCGTACAGATCAACACCAAGCTCGAGGCGATCCTGCAGGGCACGGCGCTCAGCCAGGCGACGGGCCTCATCGGCAAGGAGATCGAATCGATGGACGGCTCGATCTCCGGCATCGTCAAGGCGGTCGAGATCTATTCGGACGGCGTCGCAGCCATCCTGGAAGACGGTCGCAAGGTCGCAATGAACCCCGGCGTCGTAATTCGCGCGCCGGAAGCCTGACGCACCATGAACGAGGCCGACGCGCTCGACATCGTCCAGTATGCCATCTGGACCGTGCTCGTGGCCTCCGGCCCCGCCGTGGTCGTGGGCATGGTGGTCGGTGTCGGCATCGCCCTCGTCCAGGCACTCACCCAGGTTCAGGAAATCACGCTCACATTCGTGCCGAAGATCGTCGCCATCCTTCTCGCAGTGGCGCTGACCGCACCGTTCGTCGGCGCGCAGATCGGGGGCTTCAGCGACGTGATGTTCCAGCGGATCGAAGAGGGGTTCTGACCTTCCTCCCGTCCGTCGTCCGCCCTCGCGCAAGCTTGGCCGGATAGCCTCGTTTCCCGGAAGGGGACGGGCGCTCATGGCAGTCATCGAGAGTACGGGTATCGCGCCGGGAGCGCGTCACGGCCGCGACGTCGCCTTCGCCATCGGCGTGGTGATGATCCTGTCGATCCTCTTCCTGCCGATCCCTCCGTTCCTGATCGACATCGGGCTGGCCTTCTCGATCGCCGTCTCCGTGCTCGTGCTTATGGTGGCGCTCTGGATCCAGCGTCCGCTCGATTTTTCCGCCTTTCCGACGGTCCTGCTGATCGTCACGATGCTGCGGCTCTCGCTCAACATCGCCACGACGCGTGTCATCCTCAGTCACGGAAACGAAGGCACCAACGCCGCCGGCTACGTCATCGGTGGCTTCTCCAACCTCGTCATGGCCGGCGACTTCGTCATCGGCCTGATCGTGTTCCTGATCCTGATCGTGGTGAATTTCATCGTCATCACCAAGGGTGCGACCCGCATCGCCGAGGTCGGCGCGCGCTTTACCCTCGACGCCATTCCCGGCAAGCAGATGTCGATCGACGCGGACCTGTCTGCGGGCATGATCGACGACAAGGAGGCGCAGCGCCGCCGACGCGAACTCGAAGAGGAAAGCGCCTTCTTCGGCTCGATGGACGGCGCCTCGAAGTTCGTGCGCGGCGACGCCATCGCCGGTCTGATCATCACCGCCATCAACATCGTCGGCGGCATCGCCATCGGCTATTCGCGACATGGCATGGGCATGGGCGACGCCGCCGACGTCTTCGTGAAGCTGTCGGTGGGCGACGGCCTCGTCACGCAGATTCCCGCGCTCATCGTCTCGCTGGCCGCCGGCCTGCTGGTCTCCAAGGGCGGCACGCGCGGCTCGGCCGACCAGGCGGTGTTCGGCCAGCTCGGCGGCTACCCGCGCGCCCTCTATGTCGCCGCCTTCCTTCTCGCCGTGCTCGCCCTGATGCCGGGCCTGCCGTTCATTCCGTTCGCCGTGCTGGCCGGCCTGATGAGCACAATCGCCTTCGTCATCCCGCGGCGGCTCAACCGCAAGATCGAGGCCGAGCGGGAGGCCGAGAAGGAGGCGCAGCTGTCGAAGGAGGACGAGGAGCGCAACTCCATCAAGGCGTCGCTGAAGACGCCGGAGATCGAGGTTCTGCTGGGCAAGCAGCTCTCGACCAAGCTCATCGCCTCGCACCAGGAACTCGCCTTCCGCATGGGCAAGATGCGCAAGAAGTTCGCGACCCAGTACGGTTTCGTCGTGCCCGAGATCAAGCTGACCGACGATTTCGCCATTCCGCCGAAGAGTTACCAGATAAAGGTCCACGGCACCGTGGTGGCCGAGCACCAGCTTCGCGTCGGCGAACTGATGATCCTGCTCGGCAACGGACCCGTACCGGAAATCCCAGGCGAGGAGATCCGCGAGCCCGCCTTCGGCATGCGCGCCTATTCGGTGCCCGAGACCTTCGCCGAGGACCTCAAGCGCGAGCAGCACGCCTATGCCGACAACATGTCGGTTCTGCTCACGCACCTTTCCGAGGTCATCCGCAACAACCTGCCGCAGCTCTTGTCCTACAAGGACATGAAGTCGCTGATCGAGCGCCAGGACCCCGAGTATCGAAAGCTCGCCGACGAGATCTGCGGCCAGCACATGTCCTATCCGGGGCTGCAGGCGGTGCTCAAGCTGCTGCTGGCCGAGCGCGTCTCGATCCGCAACCTGCACCTCATCATCGAGGCGATCGCGGAGATCGCGCCGCATGTCAGGCGCACCGAGCAGATCGTCGAGCATGTGCGCATCCGCATGGCGCAGCAGATCTGCGGCGACCTGACCGAGGCGGGCGCGCTCAGGGTTCTGCGTCTCGGCAACCGCTGGGATCTGGCCTTCCACCAGGCACTCAAGCGCGATGCCAAGGGGGAGGTTCGCGAGTTCGACATCGATCCGCGTCTGCTCGAAGAGTTCGGCCAGGAGGCTTCGAAAGCGATCCGCAAGCACATCGACGCCGGGGAGCGCTTCGTGATGGTGACGGCGCCAGACGCCAGGCCCTATGTGCGCATGATCATCGAGCGGCTCTTCGCGACGCTGCCAGTACTCTCCCATGTCGAGATCGCCAAGGGCGTCGAGATCAAGGTGCTGGGTTCGATCTCGTGACACTTGCCATCCGCCCGACGGGACCGGTCGCCTGGGCGTGATGCCGATGCAGGCCGACATCCTCGTCATCTCCGCGTTCCTTGCCTTCTGCCGGGTCGGCGCCTGCTTCATGCTGATGCCCGGCCTGTCGAGCATGCGCGTGCCGCTGCAGATACGCCTCTTCGTGGCCGTCGCGGCCACCGGCGCCATTCTGGTGCATCTGTGGGACCTCATCGCGCCATTCGCGAGCCGCCGTCCCGACGCGCTGGTGCTGCTGGTGGCGTCCGAACTGGTCGTGGGCGCCATGATCGGCCTGCTGGCCCGCCTCTACGTACTGGCGCTCCAGTTCATCGGCAGCGCGGTGGCGATGATGACCGGCTTCAACGCCATGGGCGGCCCGGCGATCGAGGAACCCGAGCCGCAGGCAGCGCTCGCCGCCATCATCTCCTTCACGGCCCTTCTGCTTCTCTTCGTGCTCGATTTCCACCACGAGATCGTCAAGGCCCTCGTCGCCTCCTATCGCGTGGCACCGATGGAGACGCTGTTCGATCCCCGGCAGGCGCTGGTCGACGTCACGGACACGCTCTCGGAAGCCTTCCTCATCATGCTGCGCCTCGGCAGCCCCTTCATCGCCTACGCCATCCTGGTCAATCTGACAGTCGGCTTCGTCAACAAGCTCGCCCCGCAGATACCGGTCTACTTCGTGTCGCTGCCATTCGTGCTCGCGGGCGGGCTGGTGCTGCTCTACCTCGGCGTCGCAAGCCTGCTGTCGCTGTTCGCCGACGGTTTCCTCCCCGCCACGATCGGAAGGTGAGGCGATGCGCAACCGACGCAAAAGGCTGGAGGGTCTGCTCAAGCTTCAGAACCGGATCAAGGCGCTGCACGAGATGCGCCATGCGGGCTACGTCGCCGAGGCCGCCGCGGCCGAGCACGAGGCCAGCGCACTAATCGAGGCGGCGCAGGCCGACGAATCCCTTCACGACCTGTTTCCCGAGATCTACCAGCGCCGCATTGCGGCGGCGTACGAGCGGCGGACCATGAACCGTACGAAGGCGGAAGCCGAGGCCGTGCGTGTCTCCACCGAGACCGCCCGCGCCAACATCGTCGAGCGTTCCGTTGGCGAGGCACAGCGCGACGACGAGCGGCGGCGCCTCGAGCGCGAAGTGCTCGACGCGGTGGAACAACTCGTCAAGCCGACGTAAGGCTGCGGCAAGATTGTCCGGCGATAGTGAACCTGCAGCATCGGGCCGCGAGGCGGGCTCCGCCTTTCGCATCACCCTATGCCCGATCAACGATCGTCTTTCGCGCACCGAAAAGGACGCGCGGCGATCCAGGGAGAACCCGCCTTGGCAGTGGCCCTCGTCACCGATCTCGTCATGGATGTCCTCAAGGCCGCCGCGCCGGACGATGTCGAGGCCGCGCGCGCCAGGCTGGCAGGCATCAGTGGATCGGCCTCCGTGGCCGCCGACCGCTTCGAGACCGCGCTCGCAGCCGTCGGATCCGGCGACGGGCGAGAGGCTCAGATCCGTGAGACGGCGCAGAAATTCGAGGCCGTGGTCCTGCAGGGATTCCTGAAGTCGATGCTTCCCGACGAGGCCGAGTCCGTCTTCGGCAAAGGCATGTCGGGCGAGATGTGGAAATCGCTCATGGCCGAAAAGATCGCCGACGTCGTGGCCGAGCGCGGCGGCATCGGCATCGCGGACCGCTTCGTGGCGGACCGCTACCGCGAGGGCGAGCGCGTCGTCCCGCTCACCGGCGTGGACCGCAGCCCAGAAAGGGCCGATGCCGACCGCCGGGCGCTGATGTCGACAGCACTTCTCCACGAGATGCAGCGGCTGGCCGTCAGCGCGCCGGACCGTGCCGCTGACGAAGGCCGGGCATAAGGGAAACCGTCATGTCGGAACAATCGATCTACAGCCCCGCACTGCTTATGCGCACACCGCCCGCCGCAAGCCCGGCACCGGCCGCCGCTCCGAATCTCGATGCCATCATCGAGCGGCTTTCGTCGGCGATCGACGAGGAGACGCGCGCGATCCGCAGCGACGTCAATTTCGATATCGCCGGCTCGAATGCCCGCAAGAGCCGTCATCTCTACGATCTCAGCAAGGCGGTCCGCGCCCATGGCGGCGCGCTGCCGGAACGCTATCGCGAACCCCTTTCCGCGCTGCGCACGCTCCTCGAGCGCAACGAGGCCGCTATCCGGGCGCACATGAACGCCGTCGGCGAGGTCGCCGGCCTCATTCAGGACGCGATACGCCGCTCCGAGACCGACGGAACCTATTCCAGCGGCGAATTCGGCAGGTCGTCCGCGCCATGATCCGCTTCATCGTAGCGGCCGTCTGGCTCTGCGCCGTGACCGTCGGCGCCGTCTTCTATTCCTTCCAGGCGGCGGGCTCCAAGACGACGGCCGAGCCGGCCCCGCCATTCCTCGGCGGGCTCGATTACGTCAAGATGGACGTGCTCTCCATTCCGCTGATCCGGGAGGGACGCGTAGACGGCTATTTCCTCACGCGTCTCGTCTACACGGTCGAGCCGAAGAAGATCACCCAGTTGACCGTTCCGCTACAGACGCTGCTCACCGACCACACCTACAGCTACGTCTATGCGAGCCCCGAGACCGATTTCTCCAAGAAGGCCGCGTTCGACGTTGAGGCGTTCCGCAACGGCCTTCGCGACAGCGTCAACGCCCGGCTGGGCGTGCCGTTGATTCACGACGTGCTGGTCGAGCAGGTGGATTATCTTTCCAAGGAAGACATCCGAGACAACACGATCAGGCGACGCACCGCGCCGGCGCGCAATCGGTAGGACGTCTCCGCCTCGCATCCCCTACCGAGGTTCGGTTCCGAAGCGCGGTTCGCGCCTTTCCAGAAATGCCGTGAGCCCCTCGCGCGCATCCGCGCCGCCCTGCGAGATGGCCGCACTGAGCGATTCCGCATAAAGGCCAGCCTCGGGCCCCATGCTGGCGATGCGAGCGATCGACTGGATGACGAGATAGTTCACCAGCGTCGCATTGGATGCCACGTCGCGCGCCAGTTCCATCGCCCTCGCGAACGCCTCGCCCTCCGCCACGAGGTAGTGCGCAAGGCCCAGCCGTTCCGCCTCGGCGCCCGAATAGGAGCGGCCGGTCAGCATCATCTCCGTCATGCGGTCCGCTCCGATGATACGCGACACCCTGACCGTCGCACCGCCACCGACGAAGATGCCGCGCTTGCCTTCCGGCAGTTGGAAGCGCGCGCCCGGCTCCGCGACCCGGACATGAGTTGCGGTCGCGATCTCCATTCCGCCGCCGATCACCGCGCCTTCCAGAACCGACACCACCGGCAATCCGCCGAACTGGATCAGATCCATCACCCGGTGCCAGTTGCGCGAATGCGCGATGACGTCTTCCTGATCGCGGATGACGGCCTCCTCCAGGTCCAGCCCGGCGGAGAAGTGCCCGCCGGCGCCCCGGAGGACAGCGACCCTTGCGCCTTTCGGCGGCGCGGCAAAGAATCGTTCAATGGCCACGAGCATCGCGTCGCTGACGGCATTGCGCTTGCGCGGGCGGTTCAGCGTGAGGACGGCGATGCCATCCTCCACGGAGACGAGCAGCGGCGGCTGGGCATGGTCCACGGCCGGGATTTCCTGATGCGCGGAAGTCATTATTGTTCTATATCATAACGATATCGACCTCATCAACGAGGCGCTGTGGCCGTCCGGCACCACGAAAATGCCGTTACGTCATGATATAAAATCCTCGGAGCGATTCGCGACAGATACGGGAGTGCATGAGCACGACAATCACCCAGCCGAGCCAAACCGCGACACGTCCGGCCAAGCCATCGCCGGCTGCAGCACCTGGCGCCGCCGAGCCCGCCATGCCGGATCTGTCGACGATAGTCGGCTACAAGCTCCGCAGGGCCCAGCTTTCGACCTTCCAGGACTTCATCGAGGCCTTCGCCAAGCTCAAGGTGCGACCGGCCGAATTCTCGGTGCTCGCCATGATCGCCCGTTCGCCCGGCCTCAAGCAGACGGAGATCGCGGAGGCGCTGGGCATCAAGCGGGCCAATTTCGTTGCCCTGATGGACGGGCTCGAAAGGCGCGGCCTTGCCGAGCGCCGCAAGGCGAAGACCGACAAGCGCTCGCATTCGCTGCACCTGACGGCAGAGGGAGTGCGTTTCGTCGGGAAAATGCGCGTCACATGGGCCGAGCACGAGCGGCGTCTCATCGACAGGCTCGGCGGCGAGGACGAACGGGATCGACTGATCGCCCTTCTCGACCGCATAATCGACGGCTGACCTCAGTCCTCTCGTGACAGCGCCGCGCGAAGTTCGTCGGGCAGCGGCACGCCCCTGATCGCTCCCGGGCGCTCGGGATCGGGCGCCGCCCATACGCGCGTCTCCCGTGCCTCGATCGCCAGCGCCTCGTCACGAAGGACCCTGTGCTCGATATCGAAGCTCGACCGGCCAAGCTTCGTCGCGCGCGTCTCGATCACGATGACGTCGCCATAGCTCGCCGGCAGGATGAAGCGTGCCTGCGTGTCGACCATCGGAAAGCCGATCACGCCGTATCTTTCGCGCCATGCCGGCTTCTTGAGCCCCGTGGCCTTCTCGAAGAGACGGGCGGTGGATGCATCGAACATCGCAAAGTAGCGCGGATAGAAGACGATGCCGGCCGCATCGCAATCGCCCCACTCGATCTCCACTTCGCGGCGGCTGGTCAGCATGGCAGCCTCAATGGGCTTGCGGGTTTTCAAGTACGATCGCGATGCCCTGCCCGCCGCCGATGCAGGCCGACGCCACGCCGTAGCGGATACCGGACCGGCGCATCTCGCGGGCCAGCGTCGTGGTGATGCGGACGCCCGTGGCACCCAGCGGATGGCCGATCGCGATCGCGCCGCCATTGACGTTGAGTTTCTCCTCGTCGAGGCCAAGCTCGCGGGAGCAGGCCATGGCCTGCGCCCCGAATGCCTCGTTGATCTCGATACGGCCGATATCGGCGAGCGACAGTCCCGCTTCCGCAAGCGCGGCCCTTATCGCCGGAGCCGGTCCGATGCCCATGATGTGCGGCGGGACGCCGACGGAAGCGCCCGCGACCATGCGCGCCAGCGGCTTGCGATCTCCGCGGTGCGCCGCCTCCCTGGAACCGACGATGGCCGCCGCGGCGCCATCGACGATGGCCGACGAGTTGCCTCCGGTCTGAACGCCGCCGAAGGCCGGTCTGATGCGGGAGAGCTCCTCGAAGGTGGACGGCCGGACATGGCTGTCCTTCCTCACTGCATCCACCTTGCGCGGCAGGCGGATCTCGCGCGCGTTCAGGCCGTCCACCTCGAACCGCTCGCTGGCGACCGGCACGATCTCGCCGTCCAGGAAACCGTCCTCCTGCGCCGCCACCGCACGCGCGAAGGATCTTTCGGCGAAGCGGTCGACCTCCTCGCGGCCGATCTGGTAGTCGCGGGCGAGGTTCTCCGCTGTCTGCCCCATCGTGCAGGAGCAGGCGGGGTCCAGGAGCGCCTCCCAAAGGAAGTCCTTGAACTCGACCTGCCCCATCCTGAAGCCGTTGCGGTGCGTATAGGCGGCGACGGGGTTGCGGCTCATGGATTCGGTGCCGACGCCTAGAGCCAGCGAAACCTTTCCCCTGTCGACGAGATCTGCCGCCTGGATCAGCACTTCGAGCCCGGTGCCGCAGATGCGCTGGACGAGATGCGCCGGGCGCTCGACGGGCACCCCGGCATAGAGCCCGATATGGCGCGGCGTCATGTATGCGTCGAAAGACGCCTGCGCCATGGATCCGGCGATCGTGGTGCCGACCTCGGCTGGGTCGATCCCTGCCCGCTCCAGCACGGCGCGCGCTGCCTTGATCCCGAGGTCGATCGGCGACACGTCGGCGAAGGCGCCCGTATAGTCGACGAAGGGCGTGCGCACCCCGTCCACGAGCCAGGCGTCCTCGAACGAAAAACGCAGTCCATTCGCGGCATCCATCTCGCGTCTCCAGCTATTTGTTATTCACCATAACAAAAGCCCCGGGACCCTAGCAAGCGTCCCGTCCAGCCCGGCAGATGCGTCAGTGTACCTTTGGTGCGCGGTTGGACGTCCCGGGCAGCGTGCCCTCGAGCTTGGCGATGATGCCGAGCATGATCTCGTCGGCACCAGCGCCGATGGAGACCAGCCGCGTGTCGCGGTAGGCGCGGCTTACCGGATTGTCGGCGGTGAAGCCCATCCCGCCCCAGTACTGCAGGCACGAATCCGAAATTTCGCGCGCGAGCCTGCCCGTCTTCAGTTTGGCCATCGATGCCAGTCGCGTCACGTCGACGCCCGCGACATACTGTTCGACCGCGCTCCATGTCAGAGCGCGCAGTGCCTCGACCTCGGTCCTGAGCTCTGCGAGCCGGAAATGAACGACCTGGTTGTCGAGGATCGACTTGCCGAACGCCTGCCGGTCGCGCGTGTATTCGATGGTGAGATCGATCAGCCGGTCGAAGCCCTTGAGCGAACTCGCCGCCGAATAGAGCCGCTCTTCCTGGAACTGCTGCATCTGGTAGGTGAAACCCATGCCTTCCCTGCCGATGACGTTGGCCTGGGGCACACGCACCTCGTCGAAGAAGAGCTGCGCGGTATCGGAAGAATGCATGCCGATCTTGTGAATCTTCTGTTTGGTGATTCCCTTCGCGTCCATTGGCACGCAGATCAGTGACTTGTTGCGATGCGCGGCGTCGTCCGACGTGTTCGCAAGCAGGCAGCACCAGTCGGCCTTGAGACCGTTGGTGATCCACATCTTCTGTCCGGTGATGACGTAGTCGTCGCCATCCTTGCGCGCCATGGTCCTCGCGGCCGAGACGTCGGAGCCCGCCGACGGCTCGGACACGCCGAGACATCCCACGACGTCGCCTGCGATCGACGGCGCCAGGAAATTGCGCTTCACGTGCTCGGAGCCGAAACGGTTGAGCGCCGGCGTGCACATGTCGGTGTGGACCCCGATCGCCATCGGCACGCCGCCGCAATGGGTGAGGCCGAGTTCCTCCGCCATCACCATCGAGTAGGAGAAATCCAGCCCGAGACCGCCATACGCCGGATCATACTTGATGCCGAGAAGGCCGAGATCGCCGAGCTTCTTGAAGATCGCGTGGCTCGGAAATTCCTCCGCCCGCTCCCACTCCTCGACATGCGGATTGAGTTCCATCTCGACGAACCGCGCCACAGTGCGGCGCAGGTTCTCGTGCTCTGCGGTGAATTGCATGGCGATCCTCCTCCCGATCGCCTTCGAGGCTATTCAACGTTGACGTAAACGTCAATTGAATGCTATCCGCGCAGCCATTCGCTCCCGCATTTACAAGCCGCCCCGCGCGGCTATGCTCGGGACAAGGGACGCACCGGCCGGCGATCAGCCGTTCGCATTATTGCCATATGGAGTTTTCTCGATGAGCCTCGACGCAATCGCCGATCAGATGCGCGCCCGCGTGGCCGATTCCGGCTTCGACAAATCCGTCAAGTTCGACCTCGGCTCGGCCGGCGTCATCGTCATCGACGGCAAGGACGTCTCGACCGCCGACGCGCCGGCCGACTGCGTCATCACCATGTCGAAGGACGATTTCGACGCGCTGGTCGCGGGCGAACTGAACCCTACCGCGGCCTTCATGCAGGGCAAGCTGCGCATAGACGGCGACATGTCGGTGGCGATGTCGCTCAGCTCCCTGCTCTGACGCTTTTCCCGGGATGGCAAAACGCCCGGCAGCCCCCGCTGCCGCGCGTGTCCGTCGTTGCGCCGTGGCCTCGTGGCCCTATGCGGCAAGCGACGTAGAGGCCGCGGCCGGCTTTCGCCCCGCAGGCTTGAGGACGCCTGACGCCCCGTCGAGCGCGCCGTCCTCCAGTTCCAGCGCCAGCAGCCGGCGCTTTTCAAACGGACCCGGCATGGCGAGTTCGGCAGCCGGCATGGCGTCGAAGCCGAACCGCGCGTAGTACTCCGGGTCCCCCACCAGGATCACGGCGCGATGGCCGAGGCGACGCGCCTCGTCGATCGCGTGGCGCATCAGCGCCGAGCCGATGCCCGCCGACTTGCACGCCGGATCGACCGCGAGCGGGCCGAGCAGCAGCGCCGCCGGTCCGCGGTCGCCGGCCCGCACGTTCCAGAGCCTGACAGTGCCCACCAGCCATCCTTCCGCGCTCATGGCCACGAAGGCCAGCCCCTCGGCCGGCTGGCGCCCGCGCCTGAGCTTCTCGGACGACTTCCTGCGCCAGCGCGGGCCCATGGAGCGGTCGAGCAGGATATCGCGCGCCGCCACGTCGCACGCCTGTTCGGCGCGGATCACGAGCGCTGGCTCCAGCCGGTTGTCCTGGATGATGTTCATGTCGACGGTCCTTCACGAGCGGAGGTCTGTTCCACAGGCGAGCCTCCCGCCGGACGCGATGCCGGCGGAAGGGTGATCCGAAGGCGGAAGCCTTCAGATCACGTAGGATCGCAGCGGCTCGAAGCCGTTGAACGCCACCGACGCGTAAGTGGTCGTGTAGGCGCCGGTTCCCTCGATCAGCACCTCGTCGCCGATGGTCAGCGACAGCGGCAGCGGATAGGGCGTCTTCTCGTACATCACGTCGGCCGAATCGCAGGTCGGACCGGCGAGCACGCACGGCGCCACCTCGCCGCCGTCGTGCGGCGTGGAGATCGGATAGCGGATTGCCTCGTCCATCGTCTCGGCGAGACCGCCGAACTTGCCGATGTCGAGGAACACCCAGCGGACGTTGTCGTTGTCGGCCTTCTTGGAAATCAGCACGACTTCCGACTTGATGACGCCGGCATTGCCGACCATGCCGCGGCCCGGCTCGATGATCGTCTCCGGGATACGGTTGCCGAAATGCCTGCGAAGAGCGCCGAAGATCGCCTGGCCATAGGCCTGTGCGGTGGGAACATCCTTCAGATAGCGCGTCGGGAAGCCGCCGCCCATGTTGACCATCTTGAGCACGATGCCCTCGTCGGCCAGCGTCGCGAAGACGGCCTTCGCGTCGCCGAGGGCCTTGTCCCAGGCGCCGAGATCGGTCTGCTGCGAGCCGACGTGGAAAGACACGCCGTAGGCGTCCAGTCCGAGCGCCTTCGCGTGCCGCAGAACGTCGACGGCCATTGCCGGCACGCAGCCGAACTTGCGCGACAGCGGCCACTCGGCGCCCTCGCCGTCGGTCAGTACGCGGCAGAACACGCGGGAGCCAGGGGCCACGCGGGCGATCTTTTCGACCTCCTCGACGCAATCGACCGCAAAGAGGCGAATGCCGAGCTCGAAGGCGCGCGCAATGTCGCGCTCCTTCTTGATCGTGTTGCCGAAGGAAATGCGCTCGGCGGGCGCGCCGGCATCCATCGCCATCTCGACTTCGGCGACCGAAGCCGTGTCGAAGGACGAGCCGAGGCCCGCCAGCAGCCGCAGGATCTCCGGCGCCGGGTTCGCCTTCACGGCGTAGTAGATCTTCGAATCCGGCAGCGCCTTCTCGAAGGCATGGAAATTGTCGCGCACGACGTCGAGGTCGACGACGAGGCACGGGCCGTTGGGGCGTCGGGTTGCGAGGAAGTCGAGGATGCGCTGCGTTGCCATCTGTCTTCTCCATGCGCTTTCGCGCGTTCAGGCTTTGCCGCGCATCCACGGGTCGGTCCGTGAAATGCGCGGCACTGGACAAAGTGCGCTGGAGCGATCCACGCGACCCGGCCGGTGGAGAATCCGGGATCCGTGATGCGCCTTCGCGCGGCGGTGAGGTTCAGGCCAGCCCGGCCGGAAGCTCGCTTTGTCTGCCTTGGCTTGGAGGAGACCCCCGCACTGCCGGCAATGATGGTGTGCCTCTTGAGTAACCCCGGTCTTTGGACGACCGGAAGAGAACCGAAAAGGCCCGCACCGTCGTTGCTTCAAGGTGTCCTCGGGTCGGCGGTTGGCCGTCGAACCGACCGGAGAGGTTAGCTCCGGTTACCTTACCGATTTCCTCGCCATACGAGGGACCGGCGGACACCCACAGGCACGTGCGACTTTGGGCAAGCGCGATATATGCAGGGCGACCTTCACAATCAATGAAAAAACGCAGCCAGACCAAACTTTTTGCCCCGTTGAACGAGACCGCGGTCATCGTCTAGGTTTGTCGAACGATGATCATCGCGACCGACCCCTTCAATGCCTTCCTGGATTATGGGCAAGTACCTGTTTTCCAATCACGATCCGGACCGCTTTTCGGGCAGACCCTGGCCGTCAAGGACATATTCGAGGTCGAGGGCTATCCGAACGGCGGCGGCAGCCCGGCGCGTGTCGCCGAGACGGGCCGCTCCGTCTCCACCGCGCCGGCGATCCTGTCGCTGCTCGACGCCGGAGCCCGATTCGTCGGCAAGACGCAGACCGACGAGCTGACCTTCTCGCTGATGGGCCAGAACGCGCACTATCCGCAGCCCGTAAATCCGGCGGCGCCGGATCGAGTCACCGGCGGATCGTCCTCCGGATCGGCCGCTGCGGTCGCGGCGGGCCTGGCATCGATCGCCGCGGGATCGGACACCGGCGGTTCGATCCGGGCGCCCGCGAGCTTCTGCGGCCTCGTCGGCCTGCGCACGACGCATGGCGCGATCACGCTCTCCGGCGCCATGCCGCTCGCCCCGTCCTTCGACACGTTCGGATGGTTCGCCAGCAACGCCGACCTCTACGCGAAGGTCGGACGGGTGCTGCTCGACAAGACTTCGCCGCCACCCGAGCCTTCGCGAGAGGCCGTCGATTTCAGCCGCTTCGTCCGCCTGCCCTACCTCGACGCCCTGCTGCTGGGCACTTCCGAGGCAGATGAATATCGACGCATGGCGAGCCTCGTCTCAGACGTGCTCGGCCCTGCGCTTGACGCCTCGCTTGCCCTGGACATCGACGCGCTCTACTGGACCTTCCGCCGCCTCCAGGCCTACGAGGCCTGGGCCGTACACGGACCCTGGATTTCCATGAAGGAGCGCGGTCTCGGTCCCGGCGTGAAGGAGCGCTTCGAATACGGCGCCTCGCTGGACTGCGGCGTTGCCGCCGCGGAGACGCCCTCGAGGCTCGCCTTCGCCAGGGCGCTGAAGGCGATGCTCGGCCAGGACGGCGTTCTGGTGATGCCGACGGTGCCCGGCGCGGCACCGCTGAAATCCGCATCCTTCGACGACCTCCAGGCCTATCGCGAGCGAGCGCTGCGGCTCCTGTGCCTTTCCGGCCTCTCCGGACTGCCGCAGATCACCGTTCCGCTCGGCAAGGTTCACGGCGCGCCATTCGGCATCTCCCTCCTCGGCCCGGCCGGCAGCGACCTGGCGCTGATCGGGCTGGCAGAGCGCCTATTGGCGGCAAGCGGATGAACGAGACTGTTGCGTCCGAAATCGGCTTTGGAGGATTGCCTTGGACACGCTGACCCGCATGCGCGCCTTCATCGACGTCGTGGAGGCGGAGGGGTTTTCCGCCGCCGCGCGCAAGATCGGGCGCTCCAAGGCGCTCCTGTCGAAATATGTGCGCGAGCTGGAAGACGAACTCGGCGCTCTCCTGCTCAATCGCACGACGCGCCAGTTCTCGCTCACCGAAGCCGGTCATACCTACTACCGTCGCGCCAGCGAAATCGTGAAGGAGGTCGACAGCCTCGCTGAATCGGTGCGCGAATCAGCGGGCGACGTTAAGGGGCGCATCAGGCTGTCGGCGCCGCGCACTTTCGCGGACGCCGAGATCGGCCAGTCGCTGATCGATTTCGCCGTGGCCTATCCCGACATAACGCTCGACATCAGTCTCGACGATCGTTTCGTCGACCTTGTGGAGGAAGGGTTCGATCTTGCGATCCGTATCTCCCGCCTCGAGAACTCGTCACTTATCGCGCGCCGCCTGGCGCCGTTCACGGTCCTGCTTTGCGCTTCGCCGGAGGTCATCGCCAAATACGGCACCCCGAAGCGGCCGCAGGATCTGGCAAACCTGCCCTGCGTGGTCGACACGAATGGCCGATGGCTGACCAACTGGCCCTTCAGGGGCGAGAAGGGCGAGACGATCACCGTGCCCGTCACCTCGCGAATCGAGGTCAACAGCCCCAACGTCTCCTGCGCTGCCGCGCTTGCCGGACTGGGCTTCGCCATCCTTCCCGATTTCATCGCCGCTCCGAATATCGCCGAGGGCCGGCTCGTCCGCGTGCTCGACGACTACCTTCTGACCGGCGGCGGCATCTTCGCCGTCTATCCGCATCGCCGCTACCTGCCGGCGAAGGTGCGCGTCTTCGTCGATTTTCTGGTCGACTGGTTCAAGGCGCGCGAAAAAGCGTAGCGGGCCCAATGCCACCGGTCCCATTTTCGCCCCCTTTGTGCTAATTCTCGGGCCAGCCATTCGGACCTGCGAGGATATTGGGGGCTCATGCGTCCAGCACGGCACATTGCGGTAGTCGCCGCCGCGCTCGCGGCCGCTTCGTGGGCTTCGCCGGTCCGCGTGCATCCTCATGTCTTCGCCGAGGCGAGCCTTTCCGTCACGGTCAATCCCGACGGCACCGTTGGCGCGCTCCGCCATCTGTGGCGCTTCGACGACCTCTTCTCCTCGACCGTCCTCATGGAGTTCGACCGCAACCAGAACCTTTTGCTCGACGACGACGAACTGGAGACGGTCAGCGAGGTCGTGAAGGGCTCGCTCGCGGAGTTCAACTACTTCCAGATGGTGACGGCCGACGGCAAGGACGTGCCGATGGCCGCGCCGGACCGGCTGATGGCGAATTTCGACGACCAGCAGCTCGTGATCCTGTTCGAATCGAGCCCGACCGACGCCCTGAAGCTGAAGGGCAAGCTCGACTTCGGCGTCTATGATCCCACCTTCTACACGGCTATCGAATTCGTCGAGGACGGGCACATGACCGTCGATCAGCTCCCTGCAGGCTGCTCCAAGGCGGTCGTGCGCCCCGACCCGGACGAGGCCATTGCCCAGAACCAGCAGAACCTCACCGACGCCTTCTTCGACGATCCCGAAGGCGTCGATCTCAGCCGCATCTTCGCCACGCGGCTCGCACTCGACTGCACGGAAAACGGCTGAGCCCATGAGCAGGAACACGATCCGCATCGTCTTCGCGCTCATGGCGCTCGTCTACGTGATGACGCATTTCCTGGGCCATGCGCATGCCCAGAGTTCGCTCGGCATCGGCACCAACGAGGCGGTCCTGCCCTCGACCGGCCTTTTCGCCGGCACGCTGAACTGGATCAACACGCAGCAGCAGGCCTTCTACAGGGCTCTAACGGGCGCGCTGCGCGGCATGCGCGAGGATGGCGGGCAACTCTGGCTGCTCATTGGTCTTTCCTTCGCCTACGGCGTCTTCCACGCCGCGGGACCCGGCCACGGCAAGGCGATCATCTCCTCCTACATGCTCGCCAACGAGGTCGCGCTGCGCAGGGGTATCCTCCTGTCCTTCGTCTCGGCGGGGCTGCAGGCCGTCTCGGCGATCGTCATGATCGGCGCCGTGTTCCTCATGCTGCGCGGCACGGCGGTATCGATGACCGATGCCACCCGCTTCCTGGAGATAGCGAGCTACGTTCTGATCACAGGCTTCGGCCTCTGGCTGCTGTGGAAGAAGGCGGTTCCGCCGCTGCGGCGACGCTTCGGCGCCGCGCCGGCACACAGCCTGTCGGCGGCCGTGCCCGCCGCGATGGATCGCCACGAGGGCCACGTCCACGGACCGGACTGCGGCCACGATCACCATCATCACGCGCACGACCATCATCACGCCCACGACCATGCGCACGATCACGCGCCGGGCGAGGTCTGCGCGACCTGCGGCCACTCCCACGCGCCCGATCCCGCGCTTCTTTCGGGCGAGCGCTTCGACTGGCGCTCCGCATGGGCGGCGGTGGCGGCGGTGGGCATCCGGCCCTGCACCGGTGCACTGATCGTGCTGACCTTTTCCTTCCTCAACGGGCTCTGGCTGGGCGGCATCGCCTCGGTCTTCGCGATGGCCGTCGGTACCGGTATCACCGTTGCCGCGCTCGCCACGCTGGCGGTAACCGCGAAGAATGTCGCGGTCGCCTATGCCGGCGGGGGGCGTGTCGGAAACGCAGTCCATGCCGGCATCGAGATTGCCGGCGCGGCACTTGTCTTCCTGCTCGGCGTCACCCTGCTGGCGGCGAGCCTGAGCGCGTAGTTCCCTCCGCTCCGTCGTCCTCGAGATGGACGCGGATGATATCGTCGAAGTCGCTCTCCGCCGAAAAGCCGAGTTCCTGCGCCCGCTTCGCCTCGAAGCGCGAGGGCCAGTTCTTCACGATCGCCCAGACGGCCTCGTCGGGCTCCTCGCGGATCAGCGCCACGGTCGTGTCGCCGGCCATGCGCCGCAGCGCCTCGATCTGCTCGCCGACCGAGACCGCGACGCCGGGCATCGACAGGTTCCGGCGATGCCCTACGGTCTCGCCGTCGATCGCCGCCGCGTGCAGAAGAAAGCCGACCGCCGCTCGCGGGCTGGCGTGGGTGTGGACCACCCCGCGCGACACCGGCAGAACCGCCACCTGCCCGGCCAGTGGCTCGCGGATGATCGACGAGAAGAAGCCCGATGCCGCCTTGTTGGGCTTGCCCGGCCTGACGCAGATCGTCGGCAGCCTGATGCCGATCCCGTCGAGGAAGCCGCGTCGCGTATAGTCGGACAGGAGCGCTTCGCCGATCAGCTTCTGCGTGCCGTAGGAGGTCATCGGCGTGGGATGGAAATCGTCCGGGATGACGTCCGGGAACGGCCCGCCGAAAACAGCGATCGACGAGGCGAAGACCACCCTGGGCCGCCCTCCCGCCATCCTCAACGCCTCGAGCAGCGCGCGCGTCCCGTCCAGGTTGACCCGGTAGCCCTTCTCGAAATCCGCTTCCGCCTCTCCCGACACCACGCCGGCGAGATGGAACACGACGTCGGGGCGCGCCGCCGCCAGCGCCTCGGCCTCGCCCGGCGTCGCGAGGTCGCCGACATGGATCGACACATGCGCGCCTGCCATGGATGCGCAATCCGCCGGCACGATGTCGTGAAGGTCAAGCGCGGCGACCTTGCGGCCGGCCAGCGAACCGTCGGCCGCGATGCGGGCGACGAGCTTGCGCCCGATCATCCCCGCAGCTCCCGTAACGAGCACCCGCATCAGTCCGGCCTCCTGTTCTTCTGGGCGCGCGCGCGCAGCCAGAGCGCCACGAAGGGCGCCGCGACGAAGATCGCGGCCACGAGTGCCGCAGCCGTCGTCGACACCTCGCCGAGCGCGATCATGATGGTGGGCATGAAGAAGGCGGCGCCCCCGAAGACCGCGAGCGCGATCGCAGCCGCGATCAGGGCGTTGCGGTTTTCACGCGTCACAGCGAGAAGCCGCCGTCGACGGCGATCGCGGTGCCGGTCGTGAAGGCAGCCTCGTCGGAAGCGAGGTAGATCGCCAGCGCGGCGATCTCCTCGGCCGTGCCCAGCCGCCCCATCGGCTGGCGCGCGATGAACATGGCCCGCGCCTTGTCCGCGCCGCCGACCGCCTGGCCCAGATCCTCGATCCGTCCGTCGAGAGAGGGGGACTGCACCGTGCCGGGACAGATCGCGTTGCAGCGCACGCCCTTGCCGATGAAGTCCACCGCCACGGCCTTGGTGAGACCGATCACCGCCGCCTTGGTGGCCATGTAGACGTAGCGGTTCGGCGCGGCCTTGATGGAAGACACGACCGAGGCGAGATTGACGATCGAGGCCGTGCCGCCCGTCTCCTGCGCGCGCTCCATCATGCCCGGCAGAAAGGCGCGTATCATGAGGTGCATCGACTTGACGTTGAGGTCGAAGGAGAAGTCCCAGTCGCGATCGCTGCAATCTAGCGCCGTGCCGTGGTGCACGAAGCCCGCCACGTTGGCCAGTATGTCGACCTGGCCGATACGCTCCGCATAGGCGGCAACCGCCTTCGGCGACGTCACGTCGAGCTTCGCCTTCTTCGCGCGCTTCAGGCTCTCCAGCTTCGACCTGTCGAGGTCTGAGGCGTGCACCGTGGCACCCTCGGCGAGGAATGCTTCCGCGATCGCGCGCCCGATCCCCTGCCCCGCCGCCGTGACGACCGCGACCTTACCCTTGAGCCTTCCCGCCATTGCCTCTCCCTTTCCCGATCAGTTCCGCCAGTCCGCGCCGCTGCTGCCCGGCCGCGTCGAAATTCGACGGGTCGAGCCAGGCTTCATAGGCCTGCCGCAGGACCGGCCATTCCTCGTCGATCATCGAGTACCAGGCCGTATCGCGGTTTTCCCCCTTTACCACGAGATGATTCCGGAAGATGCCCTCGAAGGTGAAGCCGAAACGCAGCGCCGCCTTCTTCGACGGCGCGTTGCGGTTGTTGCATTTCCACTCGAAGCGTCGATAGCCCAGATCGTCGAAGGAGTGGCGCGCGAAGAGAAACAGCGCCTCCGTCGCCGCCGGCCTGCGCGAGACCAGCGGACCCCAGTAGATGTTCCCGATCTCGATGACCCCGTTGGCCGTGTCGATGCGCATGAAGGTCTGGCGTCCCGCGACCTTGCCGGTGGCCTTGTCGATCACTGCGAAGAACATCGGGTCCTCGCTCCTTTCGACGCGGCCCAGCCAGTCGTCGAAGGCGCCGCGGCTTTCCGGCGGATTCTCGTAGAGCCAGCGGAAGCGATCTCCGGCGTCGGCAATGCTCGAGGCCTCGAAGAGCCCGTCACCGTGCCGCGCGGCATCCAGCGGCTCGAGCCGGACGAACCATCCCTCCATCGGCGCATGCGCCGGGCGTTGCCTGGGCGTCCAGTCGGAGAGGTCGGTCATGGGGGCCGGTCGTCGTTGACAAATCGTGCGCGACGCTCACAAGAACGCCCTGCCGGGTAAAGAACCAGGGAGGAACGCCCCGATGCTCCACACTGTCCCCGCCTTCGATCGCATCGGCGAGGAAAACGCGTTCGCGGTGCTCGCCCGCGCCACCGCGCTGGCCCAATCCGGCAAGGACGTCATCAATCTCGGCATTGGCCAGCCCGACTTCCGCACGCCGGAACACATCGTCGAGGCAGCGGTGAAGGCGCTGCGCGATGGCCATCACGGCTACACGCCCGCCACCGGGCTGCTTGCCACCCGCGAGGCGGTGGCCCGGCGCACGCTCGCGCTGACGGGCGTGGAAGTCTCGCCCGAGCGCATCATGATCCTGCCGGGCGGCAAGCCGACCATGTATGCGGCGATCGTGATGTTCGGCGAGCCCGGCGCCGAAATCCTCTATCCCGATCCCGGCTTCCCCATCTACCGCTCGATGATCGAGTTCACAGGTGCGACGCCGGTTCCCGTGCCGATCCGCGAGGAGAACGGCTTTGCCTTCTCGGCCGAGGAGACGCTGTCCCTCATCACGCCGAGAACGCGGCTGCTGATCCTCAACTCGCCCGCAAACCCCACGGGCGGCGTCACGCCGCGCGCCGAGATCGAAAAGCTCGTGAAGGGTCTGGAGGCTCATCCCCACGTCGCGATCATGTCGGACGAGATCTACGACGTCATGACCTATGACGGCGAGACGCATTGTTCGCTCCTCGCCTTTCCCTCGATCGCCGACCGGCTGATCGTTCTCAATGGCTGGTCGAAGACGTGGGCGATGACCGGATGGCGCATGGGCTGGTCGATCTGGCCGAATTCCGGCAAGGGTGCCGGCCTCTACGACAAGGTCCGCAAGCTCGCCGTCAATTGCTGGTCCTGCGTCAATGCGCCGTCGCAATATGCGGGCATCGCGGCGATCGACGGTCCGCAGGACGACGTGGAAAGGATGCTGCGCGCCTTCGACCGACGCCGTCGCGTCGTGGTGGAAGGCCTCAACACCCTGCCTGGCGTCTCCTGCGCGACACCAAGGGGCGCCTTCTATGCGTTTCCAAACGTGAGCGAGACAGGCTGGCCCGCCAAGAAGCTGGCTTCGGCGCTGCTCGAAGAAGCCGGCGTGGCGCTCATCGGCGGACCGGATTTCGGGATCCTCGGCGAGGGCTATGTCCGCCTGTCCTACGCCAATTCCGAGGAGAACATCCTGCGCGCACTGGAGCGCATGGATCGGTTCCTCAAATCCTGATCGCTGGTCGCGGGTCAGCTGCCCGAACTGCGACGTCGTAAGCCATGCGCCGGAGATCTTTCGATGCTCTACGCCATCCTTGCCTATCATGACGAGCGGCTGATCGAGGCGCTTACCGAGGAGCAGCGGAACGCGCTCATGGGCGAACTCATGAAGGCGCATGACGAGATCGACGCCACGGGCCTGCTCGGGCCCGCCGCGCGGCTCGACTTCACGGGCTCCGCGATGACCTTGCGCGAGCCGGAGGCACCGGTGATCGACGGTCCCTTCGCCGAGACCAAGGAGCAGTTGCTGGGCTTCTACGTGGTCGACGTCGCCTCCGAGGAGGATGCGGTGGAAGCGGCCCGCAAGCTGCGCAGGGTCAACAGGACCGCCGTCTACGAGATCCGCCCCATCACGCTCTATCTTCCCGGTCGGGTCGTGGACGCGGACTGATCCGCGAGCGCCAGTTCGTACCAGTGGTCCGCATACGGGTTGTCGTTGTAGGCCGCGATCGCCCGGTAGCCGCGCTTCAGGTAGAAGGCCTGGGCCTCCGTCAGCGCCCTGTTCGTATCGAGCCGGAGCGAGCCATAGCCACGCCTGCGCGCCTCTTCCTCGAGCCGGTCCATGATCGCCGCCGCGATTCCGCGCCCCCGCGCGGTCCGGGAAGTCCAGACCCGCTTGATCTCGCCGATGCCCTGCCCGAGCGACCTCAGCGTCCCGCACGCGACGGGTTTGCCTTCCAGCCGCGCGATCAGCACGAAGTCGTCCGAGGCGCCGGGCGGCGCGCCGGCATAGGCCGCGCTGCCGGGATCGAAGCCTTCTTCGAACCTCTCGGCAAGTTCCGCATAGTAGGCGGCCGCGCAGTCCCGCGCGTCGGCGCCGTCGGCCGGCTCGTCCGCAATGACGATCTTGCCGGCGGACGCGGACATTGCGTCAGCCGCGACCGACGAACGGCATCTTGGATGCCATGACCGTCATGAAGAGCACGTTGGCTTCGAGTGGCAGGCCCGCCATGTGCACGACCGCGTCCGCCACGTGGCGCACGTCCATCGTGGCCTCCACTGCCATCTGTCCGTTGGCCTGCGGGACGCCCTTCGTCATCGGCGCCACCATCTCGGTCAGCGCGTTGCCGATGTCGATCTGGCCGCATGCGATGTCGTAGGGCCGCCCGTCCAGCGCCAGCGTCTTGGTGAGACCGCTGACGGCGTGCTTCGTCGTCGTATAGGGCACCGAGCCCGGTCGCGGCGCATAGGCCGAGATCGAACCGTTGTTGATGATGCGCCCGCCCATCGGCCTCTGGCGGCGCATCAGCCCGAAGGCGGCGCGCGCGCAGAGGAACGAGCCCGTCACGTTGACGGCGAGCACATCCATCCAGGTCTCGACCGGGATCTCGTCGATCGGCATGCCCTTCGAGCCCATGCCGGCATTGTTGAAGAGCAGATCGAGGCGTCCAAAGCGTGTTTCCACGTCGGCGAACAACCGGTCGACCTCGGCGGGCACGGTGATGTCGCAGCTCAGGCCGACGGCGCGTGCAGGGTCGGCGGACGACGCGACGGCCTCGTCGAGTGGTCCCTGGCGGCGTCCCACGAAGACGACCGTCCACCCCGCCGCGACCAGCGCCTGTGCCGATGCCTTGCCGATCCCCGTGCCCGCACCGGTCACGAGCGCCACTTTCCGATCTGCCATATGCCTGCTCCTCCTGCTGCGGCGGCAGAGAAAGCAGATGGCGGCGGCGGGGGCAAGATCAGTCAGAAAAAGGGCGGTCAATGGTCGACCGCCCTAATGTCCGAACCGTGCTTGGGAGGAGGTTAGCCGGCCGGGATGACTTCACATTCTACCTGATTCGTTAATGTCGCGTTAACGAAAAGCCGTCGCAAGTCCCGCTCAAGGAAATGGCCGCCCGGCCAGCGCCTGCGCAAGGACGGCGACTGTAAAGACTGAGAAAAGCACGGAGAAGATGCGGATCGGCACGATGTTGTCGCGGCCGAACAGGGCCGCCGAGACGACGCCGAAGGCGGGTATGAACTGCATCGCATGGGTGGCGAAGAAATGCGCGACCCTGAGATCTCCTCCCGCGCGCGCCCAGCCCATCACCGCGAGCTTCGCCGGTGCTGCGACCTCCACCCCGACATGGCGTCCGCCGGAGACGGCCATGAAGCCGGCCGCCATCACCGTCAGCACGAAGGTCAGCACGAGCCCGTGAACGATCGACGCCTTGATCGCCGGCGACAGTCCCGTCGCCTCGTTGCGGTGGATCATCCAGCCGTAGACGAGGGAAGCCGAAGCCAGCGTCACCGCCAGCACGCCCATGAGACGGTAGGCATTCGTCCAGAAGGGCGTCGTCTCGTTGAAATGCGACGGCACCCCCTGCCCCGCGGCAAGCATCAGCCAGGCCATCTCCAGAACGATCGCACCGACCACGACGACGGCATAGATGCGCATGCGGCGTGCTTCGAGGATCGTCGCGGGGATGAAGCGCGCGAAGAAGGCAAGCGTGATGAGATAGAGCGCCAGCGACAACTGGAACTTCAGCGGCTTCAGCCAGAGATTGTCGCCGTCGAGCACGCGTGCTTCGACGAGGAAGGCGAAGACGGTCGGCGCCATCAGCGCAAGCATCAGCAGACCGGTGGCGGCGAAGAGAGGATCGCGCGTCAGTATGCCGGCGAGGGCGGGAGGATGGGCAGGCGCACGGGCGCCGGCATCGATCATGGCGATGGTCATCTCTGTACTCCCTCGATCAGGCTGTCACGGTGCGGCCGGTCAGGCGGCGGGCGCCGCGCAGCGCGACGAAGAGCAGGAAGCCGGCCGGACCGAACAGGAAGGTGAAGGGCAGGCAGGCCGCCACCAGCGGGAAGGCAATCTTCTCGCGTCGCCCCTCGCGCACGATCCAGGCGCCGACGAAGAGGTCGAATGCGAGGTAGTGCAGCCAGCCCGCAAGCAGCAGTTCCGGCGTCTGGAAGAGCGCCGAGACGGCTTCGAGGCTGTCGAAACCGCCCGATGCACCGGACCAGTAGGCAAGGATCAGCCCGGCATAGGCGACGGAGATGAGTCCCGGCACGATCCAGGCGGCGACGAGATCGGCCAGCCGCGGCATCCACGGACTGGCCAGCAAGGCCGCCCAGCCTGCGAGCACACCCATGTTGGCGAATTGGAACATCGTGCCTGCGTCCATCGTCACATCCTCCGGTTCGATCTCGATTGGCCGAAGATGGACTTCGTTCTTTACAGTGTCAAGATATAATTTTACGCCGTAAAGATTGCGCAGCCGGGACGGCGCTGTTAGACGATGGGACGACATGTCGAGACAGAACAGGGCGGGGCAGGCCGAGGCGGCCGCAAGTCCCAGATATCATCATGGCGACCTTCGCAACGCGCTCCTGGCGGCGGCGGCGGACGAATTGCGCGACAAGGGGATCGAGGGGTTCACCCTGCGCGGCGTGGCCAAGCGCGCGGGCGTCAGCCATGCCGCGCCGGCCCATCACTTCAAGGACACCAACGCGCTTCTGACGGCACTGGCCGAGATCGCGTTCAGGCGCTTCATCGATGCGCAGCGCGAGGCGCAGGCGACGGCCGGCGCGGGCGCCCGTGAACAGATGATCGCCTCCGGCCTGGGCTACCTCGACTTCGCCCGGCAGAGCCCTGAGCTATTCCACCTGATCTTCACGTCCAAGCGCGCCGACTTCGCCGATCCCGGACTGAAGGAAGCGTCGGAAGCCGCTTTCCAGCACCTGGTGGACCATGTGGCGGCCGTCAGGGGCGTCACCACCGCGGGCGAACCCGGAGCGATGGGCGACCCGGGCCTGATGCTCGACGTGCTCGCCGCGTGGGCTATCGTCCACGGCATCTCGGCGCTGCTGCTCGCCGGCCACCTGAAGCATCTTCAGGAGATGGACGAACCGTCGCGGCGTAAGGTCGTGGCCGCGATCATCGACAGGGCACTGCCTTAAGGCCGGTCAACCGGCGACGACGGCCTGCGAGACGGTCGCCTCGACGTGGTCGACAAGAGCGTCCGGCAGCTTGAGCCGCCCGGCAAGCAGGTCCAGATAGCCGCGCTCGGCCCGCGTTTCGGGGTCGATGGCCAGGCGCGACGCCGTATAGAGTTCGACCCGCTGCGCCTCGGTAACGGCTGCCGATACCAGCGCATCGAGGTCGACCGGACGCTCCAGCTCGCGGATCAGGAACTCCTCCGCCTCGTGGTCGATCCCCGAAAGCTTCAGCCGGTCGGCGATGCGCGCCCTCTCCGCCTCGTCGATATGGCCGTCGGCGCGCGCCGCCGCGATCATGGCCCGCACCAGAACCAGCGCAAACTCGGTCTCGCCCTGGGGCGCCTGCGCGGGGTCGAAAGGCGTGTCGGTCGGCGGCGGCAGCAGAACCTGGCCGCCCGCATCCGCCTGCGTGGGGCGGTTGCCGGCCTGGTAGTTCTGGTAGGCCTTGTAGGCGAGCCCGGCGACTGCGGCGAGCCCGCCGAGCTTTACCGCGGAGCCGGTCATCTTGCGTCCCGTGCCCGTACCGAGCAGCACCGCCACCAGCGCGCCGGCCGCCAGTGGATTGTCCTTCGCCATCTGCACGGCCTGACCAGCCTTGTCGCGCACCGATCCCTGCGTGCCGGGCACCTGGGAGCCGAGGAGATCGTCTAGCAGCTTCTTGGGGTCGAACATCAGGGCCTCCGCATCGGCTTGGCCTGTGGCGCGGGATGCGCACTGGCCGGGTCTCGGGCGGAGGTAGGCGGGCCAACGCCACTTTGCAATGCCGCGCCGGAAAAAGCCGGCTTGGCCCTGGCCGTCGCCAGGTCGATCTGCCGCTGGCGCTCCGCGAAGCGTGCGCGATCGTTCTCGTCGTAGCGGCCCTCGCAATGCGGGCAGGCCACGCCGGGCCGGTAGGCGGCATGATCGCGGTCGGCAGAGGTCAGCGGGTGGCCGCAGGCGCGGCAGAGCTCCGCTTCGCCCTCGACCAGCCCATGACCCAGCGCCACCCGTTCGTCGAACACGAAGCACTCGCCACGCCACAGGCTCTCGGAGGCGGGCACCGCCTCGAGATAGGCCAGGATGCCGCCCTTGAGATGGTGCACGTCATCGAAGCCGATAGACTTCACGTAGGCCGTCGCCTTCTCGCAGCGTATGCCGCCGGTACAGAACATCGCGATGCGGCGACCCGCCAGGCGCTCGCGATTTTCCTCAACCCATGCTGGAAAGGCGCGAAAGCTACCGGTGCCCGGATCGACCGCGCCCTCGAAACTGCCGATCGCGGTCTCGTAGTCGTTGCGCGCGTCGATGACCACCGTCCCTGGATCCGCGATCATCGCGTTCCAGTCGCCCGGCGCCACGTAAGAGCCGGCCCCGCCCGCCGCATCGATGCCGTCGACGCCCAGCGTCACGATCTCGCGCTTCACCCTCACCTTCATGCGCCGGAAGGGCTGTAAGGAAGCCGTGCTGAGCCGTGGCTCAATCCCGGCGAGGCCCGGCACGCGCGCGAGGTGCTCGATGAGCCTGTCTATCGCGCCACGGCTGCCCGCGACGGTGCCGTTGACGCCTTCGGGCGCAATGATGAGCGTACCGCGAATGCCTTCGCTCCGGCACAGTTCGGACAGTGGCGCGCGCAGGCCGGCCGGATCCGCCAGCCGCGCGAAGCGGTAGAGCGCGGCGACGGTGAACGGCGCTTCCGGCGTGGATGTAACCATGGTCGCCTCGCCTATCGGCAGACGAAGCCAGTTTCAAGTCGATGCCTGCCCGGCGCGGCATTCGTGGCTCGTCCGACCGCCACGCTCGTCCAGGGAAGACGCCGCGATATCCACGTCTACCGTACATCACTGCACAATCGCCGCTGCAACGAAGCGGGAGCAGGACATGGCATTCACCACAGCCGCGCGGAACGAGATCGCCGCCGCCGCCCGGTCGCTGGGACTGGAGGAAGCAGCGCTTCTGGCGGTTGCCGAGATCGAGACCGGCGGACGGGTCTTCGCGCGTGTCGAGGGTCGCGACGAGCCCCTCATCCGCTTCGAGGGCCACTATTTCGACCGCCGCCTTGCCGGCGCCAGGCAAGAACGTGCGCGCCGTGAGGGGCTTGCCTCGCCGTCCGCCGGAGCCGTGGCCAACCCGTCCACGCAGGCGGCCCGCTGGCGCCTGCTGGCCCGGGCCCGCGCCATCGATCCGGCGGCGGCGGACGAAAGCACGTCCTGGGGCATCGGGCAGGTGATGGGCGCCCACTGGGAGTGGCTCGGCTACCCGAACGTGGCCGCACTCGTCGCAGAGGCGCGTTCGGGTGCGGCTGGCCAGACGCAACTGATGGCCCGCTACATCGACAAGGCCGGACTTGCAGGCGCCCTGCATCGCCACGACTGGCACGCCTTCGCACGCGGCTACAACGGACCCGCCTATGCGCGCAACGGCTACCATCTCAAGCTCGCCGCCGCCCATGCCCGCCATTCCCGCGGGCCCGCATCTGCGCCGCCCGCGTCATCCCCGCTCCTGCGGCGCGGTGCACGGGGCGAAGCCGTCGCCGAACTTCAGCGCGCGCTGGTCGCCGTCGGTCATGCCCTGGCGGTCGACGGCGCCTTCGGTCCACTCACCGACGCCGCTGTGCGCAGCTTCCAGCGCCGCAGCGGTCTCATCGTCGACGGCATCGTCGGGCCGCGCACGCGCGAAGCGCTCTTGCGGCAAGGTTCGCACGGTGGATGGTGGCCGGCAGTGCGCGGTTGGCTGAGATCCTTGCTGGGGACGTGATCGATCCGAAGTGGACAGACACGCACGGCTCTGCTACTGCAATCTAAATCGGTTTAAATCAAGTAGACGGGAGTTCCCGCGATGACCCAGAACACGGTCGCGCTGTTGCCAGTTCTCGAGGGGCAACCGGTGATTCCGGTCATCAGGATCGAACGGGTCACCGATGCCGTGGCGCTGGCAAGGGCGCTTGCCGCCGGTGGCCTGCCGGCAATCGAGATCACCTTGAGAACGCCGGTGGCGCTCGACGCGATACGGTCCGTCGCCTCCGAGGTTCCGGAGGCCCTGGTCGGCGCGGGGACGATCCTGAACGCCCGCCAGTTCGACGAGGCAACGCGGGCCGGGGCGCGCTTCATCGTCAGTCCGGGCCTGACGCCGGCGCTCGTGGCGGCCGCCGACGGCAATCCGGTGCCGCTGCTGCCGGGCGCGGTCACACCGGGCGAGATCATGTCGGCGGCGGACTCCGGCTACGCGCTGCTGAAGTTCTTTCCTGCAGAGCAGGCCGGCGGCGTCGCCTATCTCAAGGCGCTCGCCTCGCCGCTGGCGGGCATCAGGTTCTGCCCCACCGGCGGTGTCTCGGAAGCCAACGCGGGCGCATACCTCGGACTCGCCAACGTTGTTTGCGTGGGAGGATCCTGGGTCGCGCCCGACGCAATGGTCGCCGCTGGAGAATGGGACGGCATTACACGGCTAGCCGCCGCTGCCGCCCGCCTGCCCCGGAAATGAAAACGTCCGCCGGAGCGGACGTTTTTGATCCTGCGTGCCTTGGCCGTCAGTTCACCTTGAACTTGGCCACCGAGAGGAAGGTCACGGCCTTGCCCGTGAAGCGCGTGGGATCGCCGCTCGGAGCCTCGGCCTGGAAGCCGGCCGTATAGACGGTCTGCGGCGCCGTGCGCACGAGGTTGTAGGCGAAGGAAGGCGGAACCGTTCCGGTCGCGACGATCTGGTCGAAATCCTTCTGGAACGCCCACCGCGCCGCCGAAGGCTCGCCTGGCAGGACGACCGGCTGGCGATCGGGTTTGGCGTCGCCGCGAACCGGCTTGGCCGACTTGGAGGTGGTGCGTACGCCCGACGCGATGGCCTTGTAGGGATCGACACTGCCGCCGAGACCGGCCATCAGCGTGCTGCGCTGGGAAGCGCGCGACGACTTGCCCGCAAGCCCGGCTTCGCCCGACTGGGGGGAAGCATCGTCCGCGATGGTGATGGAGCGCGCCAGCCCGGCCATGAGCACCTGGCGCTCCTCCGGGCTTGCGTCCGTGGCGGGACGTCCGAACGGCGCCGGCACGCCCTGGCCGAGCGCCTGGGCGATCGCGGCGGTGCCGTTGTTCGGCCTCGGCGTGGGCGCAAGCGCGGTGGCCGGCATTGCCGGTCCTTCGCCTGCGGCGCTGTCTTCCACGAGCGCGGCAACGGCCTGGCCGGCCGGCTGGTAGTCCGGCCGCCATGACGGCATGGGAACGTTGGCGGCCATCGCCAGGCCGGCATCGGCCGGCGTCGGCTCGGCGGGAACCGCCGCTGCCACGACGGCGGCCGGGCCCACGTCTGCCTGCGGCCTCGGCGCGGCGAGCGGCAAGGGCACGGCGCGCGACGGCAGCGCCGCGATGATCGTCTCGGGCGTCTCCTGAACGGGCTCCGGAGCGGCAGGTTCGGCACGACCCACCGGCGCGGAAGGCGTCACGCCGGGCAGCGCCTGTTCGCCGCGAGCGGCACGCACTTCGGCGCGCGGCTGGGGCGCTGCCGCCTGCGAGCGGCGGACCGCGACACCGCCGCCGGTCGAACCCGACGCGTCGAGCGCCATCTGTACGCTGTCTTCCTCGTCATCCGCGCCACCGCCGAACAGCCGCGAAAGGAACCCGCCGGAGGACGAGCCGGCCGAGGCCACCGCGACCGCGCCGGTACGCTTGCGCGACTTGAAGGAGGCGAGCGCCTGGTCGTAGCCCGGCAGCGGCTTGCCGTCGGTGGGAACGTGCAGCGTCTTGCCGTCCGGGAAGACGGCGAGCAGCTGACTGCGGTTCATGCGGGGCCAGTGGCGAACGTTGCCGACGTCGAGATGGACGAAGGGCGAGCCGGATGTCGGGTAATAACCGACGCCGCCACCCTGGGCACGAAGCGCGGCGGCGCGCAGGCGCGCCAGCGAAACGCCGGGAATGTAGAAGTCCATCGCCTTGCCGAGCATGTGCTGGCTCTTGTCGGCGACGCCGTTCGAGCGCTTGCGCAGCATCGAGTTGGTGGCCGGTGACCGATAGGCCGATACGACGTGGATGTGCTCGCGCGCCCCCACGCTGCGATAGACCTCCCATACGAGGTCGAGCAGCTGGGGATCCATCCTGGTCGGCTCGTTGCGCCGCCAGTCACGCAGTATGTGATTGATTTTCTTCAGGCCGTCCGGAAGGTAGCGACCGTTCCGCTTGTAGGTGATCTCGGCCTGTTCGCGCGTATGCACGAAATGCAGCTTGAGCGTCCGTGTCTCCGCCGAGGCCACGGGGGCTGCGATGAGGAAGGCGGTGACGGCGATCAGAAACGCCGACAGAAGTCCCGGTGGACCGGAAAGCGCGCGACGTCCGGTTGTTGGTCTCGCTGTGCTGCTCAATACCCTGGCCTTGGAGGTTTCCCGATTGTCCCCGGTGAACGGCTATCGGATGGTTTGCGACCGTCCAATGATCCACCCCAATGGTTAACCGCCGCTTAGTGCAGGCGAATTGCGGTAAGACCATGGCAACACAATGGCACCCGTCCGGCAAGCCGCAACTTGGTAAATTATGGATTTCACACTGTAATTTATTAGTTTGATTGCATTTTAGCGAATTGCCACGCGGTCAGGAGGCCAATCTGTCGCCGCGTCCCGCCTCGGGATCGATGCCATATTCCTTGAGCTTGCGGTAAAGCGTCGACCGGCCGATGCCGAGTCGCCGCGCGACCTCGCTCATCTGCCCCCCGTAATGCTGTATCGCGAGGCGGATCATCTCGACTTCGACTTCGGCGAGGCTTCGCACGTTGCCGCGCTCGTCTATGGCGCGCAGGATTCCGCTGGCGCCCGCGGCCTCGGCGAATCCCTGCGGCACCGCGGCGTCGGATGTCGCGATCTCTTCCTGCTCGCCGTTCGGGCCGATTTCGGCCGGCACGTGGCGCGACAGGTCGATGCCTTGCACCTGCGCCTTGATCTGCGGGAACTCGTCGGTCGTCAGCATGTCGCCCTCGCACAGGACGACGGCGCGGAAGACGGCGTTCTCGAGCTGGCGGATATTGCCCGGCCAGTCGTACACCGACAGCATGGCGAGAGCGTCCGGCGAGACCCGCAGCGGCCGCCTGTGTTCCTCCTCGCAGAAGCGGCGGACGAAATGGGCGACAAGGTCCGGAATGTCCTCGCGCCGTTCGCGCAGCGGCGGTACGTGGATCGGGAACACGTTCAGCCGGTAGAACAGGTCCTCCCGGAATTCTCCGGTCCGCACGCGCTGCAGCAGGTCGCGATGCGTCGCCGAGATCAGCCGGATGTCGACCTTGCGCGAGGTGCGCGCGCCGACGGTCTCGATCTCGCCTTCCTGCACGGCGCGCAGCAGCTTGACCTGGACGTCCAGCGGCAGGTCGCCGATCTCGTCGAGGAACAGCGTGCCGCCGTCCGCCTCGACGAATTTGCCCGGGTGCTTTTCCGTGGCGCCTGTGAACGCGCCCTTCTCGTGGCCGAACAGGATGCTTTCGACCAGATTGTCGGGGATCGCTCCGCAATTGACGGTCACGAAGGGCTTGCCGCTGCGCTCTCCGGAACCCTGGATCGCCCGCGCGACCAGTTCCTTGCCGACGCCGGATTCGCCCTCGATCAGGATCGGGATGTGCGAGGCCGCCGCCTTCTGGCCGAGCCGCATGACGCGCGCCATCGCGTCGCTGCGCGTGACGATGTCCCTGAAGGTGAGCCCGGATGCATTGCGTGGTCCGCGCACGGTTCCCCCGCCGCGTGCACCGACCTTGAGCGCGCTGGCGACGGCGACCTGCAGCCGGTCCGGAGAGGCGGGCTTCACCACGAAATCGAATGCGCCGGCGCGCATGGCGTTGATGACCGTGTCGATGCCGCCCATCGCCGTCTGGACGATGACGGGAAGCTCGATGCCCCGCTCGCGCATCGCGGTCAGCATGCCGAGCCCGTCCATGCCGGGCATCACGAGATCGAGGATGACCAGGGCGACGTCGCGCCCGCGCGCGCCGTCCAGCACTGCAAGGCCTGCCTCGCCCCCTTCCGCAACCACCACCTCGTGGCCGAAACGGGTCAGCGCGGCCTCCACGAGACGGCGCTGGACCGGATCATCGTCCACTACCAGAACGAGTTGCGCCATCACGATTCCGTTCACTGTCCTGCTCTTCAAATCGTCTGGATCATCTTGGCACAGGGTTCTAAACATGCCTTCAAGAAAGCCGGTGAACGAAGCGTTGCCGGACACGATGCATCGACGAGGAGACCTTGATGAATCCCATTTTGCCGCTCCGCCACCCCGCGGCCGGCGCCGCTGTGCCGGTGGCCGACGAAGACGCGCTGGGCGGGCTGCCCGAATGGAACCTGGCGGACCTCTATGCGGGACCGGCCGATCCCGCGCTCGCCCGCGACATGGCGCGAGCGCTGGCGGACTCGGTTGCCTTCGAGGAGGCCTGGAAGGGCAGGCTCGCCGGCGAGGCCGGGCTCGGGCCCGAGGGTGGCCTCGGCGGCGCGGTGGCGGCCTACGAGGCGCTCGACGAACTGATGGGCCGCATCGGCTCCTATGCGAGCCTGCTCTACGCCGGCGACACTTCCGACCCCGTTCGCGCAAAGCTCTTCGGGGATGTCCAGGAGAAGATGACCGACGCCAGCGCGCATCTGATCTTCTTCACGCTCGAGCTCAACCACGTCGACGATGCGCTGATCGAGGCGGCCTTCGCGGCCGATCCGGCCTTCGCGCGCTACCGGCCCTGGGTGCTCGACCTGCGAAAGGAGAAGCCGCACCAGCTCGAGGATCGCGTCGAGCAGCTCTTCCATGAGAAGTCCGTGACGGGCCGCGGTGCTTGGAACCGGCTCTTCGACGAGACGATGGCCAGCCTTCGCTTCCAGGTCGACGGGAAGGAGCTCGCCATCGAGCCCACGCTCAACCTGCTGCAGGCTCCCGACGGCTCCGTGCGCCGGAGCGCCGCCGAAGCGCTTGCCGCGACCTTCTCGCAGAATCTGCGGACCTTCACGCTCATCACCAACACGCTCGCCAAGGACAAGGAGATTTCGGACCGCTGGCGCGGCTTCGCCGACATCGCCGACGCAAGGCACCTTGCAAACCGCGTCGAGCGCGAGGTCGTCGAGGCGCTGGTCGCGGCCGTGCGCGAGGCCTGTCCGCGTCTGTCGCACCGCTACTATGCCCTCAAGGCGCGCTGGCTCGGCATGGACAGGATGAACCACTGGGACCGCAACGCGCCGCTGCCCGAAACGCCGGCCGCCTTGATCGGCTGGGCGGAAGCCCGCGACACCGTGCTGTCGGCCTATGAAGCCTTCTCGCCGGAGATGGCGCGCATCGCCGGCACCTTCTTCGAGCGCGGCTGGATCGACGCTCCCGTGCGCCCGGGCAAGGCGCCGGGCGCCTTCGCGCATCCGACTGTGCCTTCCGTCCACCCTTACGTGCTGATGAACTACATGGGCAAGCCGCGCGACGTGATGACGCTCGCGCACGAGCTTGGGCACGGGGTCCATCAGGTGCTGGCCGGCGACCAGGGCCCGCTGATGTCGGCGACCCCGCTCACCCTGGCCGAGACGGCCTCCGTCTTCGGCGAGATGCTGACCTTCCGCTCTCTGCTCGACCGCACGACCAGCCGGCGCGAGCGCAAGGCCATGCTCGCCCAGAAGGTCGAGGACATGATCAACACCGTCGTGCGCCAGATCGCCTTCTACGAATTCGAGCGCAGGATCCATGGCGAACGCCGCAACGGGGAACTGACCGCCGACCGGATCGGCCAGTTCTGGCTCGAGGTGCAGGCCGAGAGCCTCGGACCCGCGATTGCGCTGCGCGAGGGATACGAGACCTTCTGGGCCTACATCCCCCACTTCATCCACTCGCCCTTCTACGTCTACGCCTACGCCTTCGGCGACTGTCTGGTGAATTCGCTCTATGCCGTCTACCGCAATGCCGAGACCGGCTTCCAGCAGAAGTACTTCGAGATGCTGCGGGCCGGCGGAACGCGGCATCATTCCGAGCTTCTCGCGCCCTTCGGCCTAGACGCGAGCGACCCCGGCTTCTGGGCACGGGGCCTCGCCGTCATAGAGGGACTGATCGACGAGCTGGAGGCCATGGAAGACGAGGGCGGCAAGGGGGCGGCTTGACGGTATTGCGCCCCACGCACACGCCCTATTCCGGCACCTCGACGCCCTTCACGATAGGCCTGAGGCCTCTCGACGTCCGCCACTGGCTGGAAACCGATGACAGCTATGCCGCGGATCTGGCGCAGAAGGACAGGCTGATCGAGGAAGTGCCGGGAACGGTGCTCGCGCTCGAACCGGCCACGCATGACGCGCAGGCGGAGACGCTTTCGCTCGTCGCGAACTGGCTGCGCGACGCGCTCGCTGACGGACGGATCGCGGCACCGGCCCGAGCGCCGGTCGAGGACCGGCTGGCGCAATCGACCGCCTCACACGGGTCCGCTCTGGTGGCGGCGGCGCGCCTCGTACAGGAAGATCTCGTCCTGATGCGCCGGGGTGAAGGCGGCTGGCGCCTCGCGGCCGCCTGCCTTTGCTTTCCCTCGTCATGGTCGCTCCGGGAGAAATTCTCGCGCCCCATCGCCGACATCCACGAGACGGTGCCCGGCTTCGGTCCCGGCACGCGAAACGCCGGGCTGATAGACCGCATCTTCGACCGGCTGCTGGTGGATCAGCCGGTCGAACGCTTCAACTGGTCGATCCAGGACGACGACGCGCTCCACAAGCCGAAGTCGAAATTCGATCGCGAGGATCCGTCCCTGTCCGCCAGTCGCCTTCGCTTCCCCAACGCCGCGGCCGCGGCGCTCGCCCGGGTACGTGTCGAGCGCCAAACCCTGCGCAGGCTGCCCGCAAGCGGTGATATCCTCTTCACGATCCGCATCCACCTCGACCCGCTGGCCGCGCTCGCGCGCCGCCCCGACCGCGCGGAGCTCGCATCCTCCTTCGCAGACCAGCTGGAAGCGCTGACGCAGGAGCAGGCAGCATACAAGGGCATCGCGGCCGATCGGGCGAACCTTGCAGCCGCGATCCGCGGGCTCGCCTGAGGGTAGCGTCCGACGCCGCTTTTTGCCCTTTGTCACGACGGCGTTATGTGTTTTACGCGATGACAGGCTCGAAAAGGCAGGAGTGACAGCGCGATGGCGAAGAAGGATTGGCCCGTCTACGGGGAGATCACCGGACCGATCGTCATGATCGGCTTCGGGTCCATCGGCCGCGGCACGCTGCCGCTCATCGAACGGCATTTCCGCTTCGACAAGTCGCGCATGGTGGTGATCGACCCCTCCGACGCCGACCGCAAGCTCCTCGACGAGCGCGGGATCGCCTTTCTGCACGAGGGCGTCACCGTGAAGAACTACAAGAAGCTGCTGACGCCGCTTCTGACCCGCGGCGGCGGCCAGGGCTTCTGCGTCAACCTGTCGGTCGACACCTCCTCGCTCGATCTGATGAAGCTGTGCCGCAAGCTGGGCGCCCTCTACATCGACACCGTGGTGGAGCCCTGGGCCGGGTTCTATTTCGATGCCAAGGCCGACAATGCGTCGCGCACAAACTACGCCCTTCGCGAGACGGTGCGCGAAGAGAAGCGCAAGAACCCGGGCGGCACGACCGCGGTTTCATGCTGTGGCGCCAATCCCGGTATGGTGTCGTGGTTCGTCAAGAAGGCGCTCGTCGATCTGGCCACCGACATGAAGGTGAAGTTCGACGAGCCCTCGCCCGAGGACCGCGACGGTTGGGCGAAGCTGATGAAGAAGGTGGGCGTGAAGGGCATCCACATCGCCGAGCGCGACACGCAGCGCACCAAGAAGCCCAAGCCGATGAACGTGTTCTGGAACACGTGGTCGGTGGAAGGCTTCGTATCGGAGGGCCTGCAGCCGGCCGAACTCGGCTGGGGCACGCACGAGAAGTGGATGCCCAAGAACGCACGCCGGCAGCGCAAGGGCTCGAAGGCGGCGATCTTCCTCGAGCAGCCTGGCGCCAACACCCGCGTGCGCACCTGGTGCCCGACGCCCGGCGCCCAGTACGGCTTCCTCGTGACCCACAATGAATCGATCTCGATCGCGGACTTCTTCACGGTGCGCGATGCCAAGGGCAAGGTGACCTACCGGCCTACCTGCCACTACGCCTATCATCCCGCCAACGACGCGGTACTGTCGCTGCACGAGATGTTCGGAGCCGCCGGCAGGGCGCAGCCGGTCCACCATGTGCTGGACGAGAACGAGCTCGTCGACGGCATCGACGAACTCGGCGTGCTCGTCTACGGCCACAGGAAGAACGCCTACTGGTACGGCTCCCAGCTCAGCCTCGAAGAGACCCGCGAACTGGCCCCCTACCAGAACGCCACCGGAATGCAGGTGACGTCGGCCGTTCTCGCCGGCATGGTCTGGGCGCTCGAGAACCCGCAGGCGGGCATCGTCGAGACCGACGAGATGGACTATCGCCGCTGCCTCGAGGTTCAGACGCCCTATCTCGGCCCGGTGCGCGGCTACTACACGGACTGGACGCCTCTGGAGGGGCGCCCCGGCCTGTTTCCCGAGGACATCGACCGCAGGGACCCGTGGCAATTCCGCAACATCCTCGTGCGGTGACGCTCCCCACCGACCCTGAGACGCCTTGATTTGGCGTGTCTTTCGGGCGATGCAATTGGCGAAGGGAAATGACGGTCCGCGCCCTCCCGACAAATCGGTGCGGGTCGCGCAGGCCTTGAGGGCCGACGAAGAGAGGACCACCCGATGACGATTGCCCGATTTGCCAGGCGCGCCGCGACCATGGCGGCCTTCGCGGCGCTCGCCGCCTGCCAGGTAGCCGCGCCCTATCGCCCGGAGCCGGTCGCTCCTCGGCAGACCGGCTTCGAGGGGAACTGGCTTTCCACCGATGGCGTCGCGATGTCGACGCTGACCGGCGGACAGTTCACCACGCGGGCCCGGGACACCGGCAGCACGCTCGCCACTGGCAACTATCGCAACATCGACGGGCGCACGATCACCATCCAGGTGACCTCGCTGATCCGGCAGACCACGTCCAACGTCAATTGCGCCCTGATCAACCCGACCCAGCTCAACTGCACGAGTTCGACCGGCCAGCAGTTCACGCTGGTGCGCGCGCCGGCCTCGGTCTGAGAAGCACGACGGCGGGGACGATCCGGTGATCGTCCTCGCGCTCGTCGCTCTCCTGGCCGTGGTGGTCCTGCCGCAGGCCTGGGTACGCTGGACGATCAGCCGACACGGTGCCGACCGGCCGGACCTCCCGGGAACGGGATCCGAACTCGCGCGGCATCTGCTCAATCGCTTTGACCTGGCCGGCGTGACCGTCGAGAGAACCGAACTCGGCGATCACTACGATCCCGACGCGCGCGTCGTGCGCCTGGGGGCAGCGCATCATGACGGCCGCTCGGTCGCGGCCGCCGCCGTCGCCGCACATGAGGTTGGCCACGCTCTGCAGCACGCGGGCGGCGAGAGATTGCTGGCGACCCGTCAGCGGCTGGCGAAGTTCGCGATGACCACCGACCGCTTCGCCGCCGTCTTCTTCATAGCCGCGCCCTTTCTCGGCCTGATCGCGCGCACGCCGATCGCCTTTGCCGCGCTCGTCGGCATCGGCATGGCCTTCATGGCGGTACGCGTGCTTGTCGATCTCGTCACGCTGCCCGTCGAGTTCGACGCGAGTTTTTCCAAGGCGCTTCCGATCCTGGAGGAAGGCGGCTACCTTGCCGCCGCCGACCTGCCGGCGGCGCGTCGCGTCCTGCGCGCGGCAGCGCTTACCTATCTGGCCGGCGCGTTGATTTCGCTCGTCAATCTGGCGCGGTGGATTCGCATCCTGCGCTAGCTGCATCCGCATATGTTTGGGGGAGTTGCATGTCCGCACATTTCGACGCCTTGGAAACCCGTTCGCCCAACGAGCGCGAGGCGCAGCTCTTTGCCGATCTTCCCGCCTTCGTCGCGCGTGCGCGGCGGGCCGCGCCCGGCCTCGACCGTTGGCTGGGCGACTTCGACGCCGCTTCGCTCAATTCGCGCGAGGCGCTGGCCGCCCTGCCCGTGCTCCGCAAGGCCGAACTGATGGAGATGCAGGCAGCCCACCCTCCGTTCGGCGGCTTTGCCGACATGACCTATACGCGGGGCAGCCATGTCTTCCTTTCGCCGGGCCCGATCTGGGAACCGCAGGGCCCCGGTGACGACCCGTCGCAGGCGGCGCGCGCATTTCATGCCGCCGGTCTGCGCGCCGGCGACGTCGTCCACAACGCCTTCTCCTACCACCTGACGCCGGGTGGAACGATCCTGGACATGGGCGCGCGCGCGCTCGGCTGCACCGTCTTTCCGGCCGGTACGGGCAATACGGACCAGCAGGTCGAGGCAGCGGCAACGCTCAGGCCCACGGCCTATTCCGGTACGCCCGACTTCCTTAAGGTCATGCTCGACCGCGCCGCCGAACTCGGCCGCGACCTCTCCTCCTTCCGCCGCGGCCTCGTCTCGGGCGGCGCCCTCTTCCCCTCGCTGCGCGCCGAGTATGCCGAGCGCGGCGTGTCGGTGTTCCAGTGCTACGCGACCGCCGAATTCGGCGTCATCGCCTATGAGACGTCCGACGCCGAGGGCAATCTTCTGCCCGGCATGGTGCTGAACGAAAACCTCATCGTCGAGATCGTTCGGCCCGGCACCGGCGACCCTGTCGCCGACGGCGAAGTTGGCGAGATCGTCGTCACCGGATTCAACCCGGCCTATCCACTCATCCGGCTGGGCACCGGCGACATGTCGCGCATCGTGGATGGCAGGTCGCCATGCGGCCGCACCAACCGTCGCATCGCCGGATGGCTCGGCCGGGCGGACCAGCGCACGAAGGTCAAGGGCATGTTCGTCGACCCCAGGCAGATCGCCGAGATCGCCAGGCGCCACCCGTCGATCGGCCGCGCCCGGCTGGTCGTCACCCGCGAGGGCGAGCGCGACGCGATGACGCTGAGGGTGGAGCCGCGCGACGGCGCGTCGGTTGACGCGGCAGCGGTCGGTGCCCTGATCCGCGAGATCACGAAGATGTCGGGCGGGGTGGAACTGGCCGCGCCCGGCTCGCTGCCCAACGACGGCAAGGTGATTGCCGACGAGCGCGACTATTCGCGATAGGCCCCGTCGCCCACTTGCACGCCGCCCCGGGGCGATGGAAACATCGCCCGTGATCTCACCGGAAACCCGCCATGCGCTTCATCCTCCTTGCGGCATCCCTGATCGCGCTCGCCACGGCCCTGCCCGCGCGCGCCCAGGACACCGTCACGATCCTGCACATCAACGACGTCCATTCGCGGATCGAGGCGATCAACAAATATGACTCCACCTGCTCGGCCGAGGAGGCGGCGAACGACGAATGCTTCGGCGGGATGGCGCGTGTCGCAGCCAAGATCGCCGAGCGACGCCAGGCCATCGCGGCTGCCGGCGGCGAAGTTCTCGTTCTCGATGCCGGCGACCAGTTCCAGGGCTCGCTCTTCTACACGACGTACAAGGGCAGCGACGCCGTCGAGTTCATGAACATGATCGGCTTCGACGCCATGGCTGTCGGCAACCACGAATTCGACGACGGTCCCGACAACCTCGCCCGCTTCATCGACGCCGCGAAATTTCCGGTGATCTCGGGCAACACGAAGGTCGCAGCCGTTGAGGCGAGCCTCGCCGGCAGGATCGCCGAACGTGTGGTGCTGGAGCGCGGCGGAAAAAGGATCGCCATCCTGTCGGTACTCGCAACCGACACGGACGCCACGTCTTCGCCGGGCGCGAACGTCTCCTTCGCCGACGAGATCGCCTATCTTCGCGAGGCCGTCGCGGCCGCGACCGCCGAGGGCATCGACCGCATCGTGCTCCTGTCCCATGTCGGCCTTCCGCGCGACATGGAGATCGCCCGCGCCGTCGACGGCATCGACATCATCGTCGGCGGGCACAGCCACACGCTGATGCTGAACGACGATCCGGACCGGCCGCCCTACCCGCTCCTCGTGAAGAACCCGTCCGGCCATGACGTGCCGATCGTCCAGGCCTATGCCTATTCGAAGTATCTGGGCGAGATCGCGGTGACCTTCGACGAGGCCGGCCGGGTGGTTTCCGCGAAGGGCGATCCGATCCTGCTCGATGCAACCGTAAAGCCCGATCCGGCCGTCGAGGCCCGCGTCCGGGAACTCGCCGCGCCGCTCGAGGAACTGCGCGCCCGCGTCGTCGGAGATGCGACGGCCGTCATCGACGGCAGCCGTGACGCATGCCGCTTTGGCGAATGCACGATGGGCCGCCTCGTCGCCGACGCGCTGCTCGACCGCGTCCGCGGCCAGGGCGGCGAGATCGCGATCACCAATGGCGGCGGCCTTCGCGCCTCCATCGATGCCGGTCCGGTCACTATGGGCGAGGTCATGACCGTGCTGCCCTTCCAGAACACCATGGCCACCTTCCGGATGAGCGGGCGCAACATCCTCGCCGCTCTGGAGCACGGCGTTTCGGGACTGGAGGAAGGGTCGGGCCGTTTTCCGCAGGTCGCCGGCCTGCGCTTCACCTTCGACCCCACGCAGCCTCCGAATGGCGGGCGCATCGGCTCGGTCGCCGTCGTCGGCCCTGCGGGCGAGGCGCCGCTCGACCCGGAGCGGGTCTACCTCGTGGCCACCAACAACTTCATGCGCGGCGGCGGCGACGGATACGCCATGTTCGTCACCGATGCCGAGGACGCCTACGACTACGGACCCAACCTGGAGGATGTCGTCGCCGAGTACCTGGCCCGCAACAACCCGTACGTGCCGGCGCTGGACGGGCGGGTGACGCTCGCTGGTGGGCGCTGAGACAAACTGCGCGAGCGATCCTGTCGCATTGAATTCGCCCGGTGCTTGATTAGTTGACGGGCGGACGCGATGCTTGGGACCGCGAAGGAGAGCGCGATCATGACGATGTCGACGACGGTCGCCAAGGGCGGCACGAAGGCGCTCGGCCCCCTGCCCTCCGACCATCCGCCGGTCCGCATCGGCAAGGTCGGGGTGATGCTGGTCAATCTCGGCACGCCGGACGGCACCGACTTCGCCTCCATGCGCCGCTATCTCAGGGAGTTCCTGTCAGACCGGCGCGTCATCGAATGGCCCCGTGCCGTCTGGTACCCGATCCTCTACGGGATCGTACTCAACACCCGGCCGAAGAAGTCCGGCGCGGCCTATGACGAGATCTGGAACAAGGAACTGGACGAGTCGCCGCTGCGCACCTTCACGCGCAGCCAGTCGGCCCGGCTCGCCGACGCCCTGAAGGCGCATGAGCACGTCGTCGTCGACTGGGCGATGCGCTACGGCAACCCGTCGATCGAAAGCGTGCTCGACCGGTTGACCGCAGAGGGCTGCGAGCGGATCGTCATGTTCCCGCTCTACCCGCAATACTCCGCCACCACGACAGCGACGGTGAACGACAAGTTCTTCGAGGCGCTGTCGAAGCGCCGCTGGATGCCGGCCGTGCGCACCGTGCCGGCCTATCACGACGAACCCGTCTACATCGAGGCGCTGGCGCGCTCGATCGAGCGCCATATGGCTACGCTCGACTTCGAGCCGGAGGTCGTCATCGCCTCCTACCACGGCATACCAAAGAGCTATTTCGAGCGCGGCGATCCCTATCACTGCCATTGCATGAAGACGACCCGGCTGCTGCGCGAGCGGCTAGGCTGGGACGACAAGCGCCTGATGACCTGCTTCCAGTCGCGTTTCGGCCCGGAGGAATGGCTCCAGCCCTACACGGACAAGACGGTCGAGCAGCTTGCCAGGGACGGCGTCAGGTCGATCGCCGTCTTCAATCCGGGTTTCGTGTCGGATTGCCTGGAGACGCTGGAGGAGATCGCCGGTGAGGCGGGCGAACTCTTCCACGAGGCCGGCGGGCAGAACTTCACGCACATCCCATGCCTCAACGACAGCGACGAGGGGATGGCTGTCATCGAGGCTATGGTCAGGCGCGAGCTTGCCGGCTGGCTCTGAGGAACGGCTACCCGGTCCGCGCGTTGAGCGGTATCCAAGAGAGTATCCCCCACCATGTCTCGCAAGCTCGATCTACGCACCGGCCGGCCGGTCTGGTTCTCTTATCGCGCGCCGCGTGTTGCCTCGTCGCGGCTGACGCGCGACGTACGTGCGGATGTCTGCGTCGTCGGCCTGGGCATCAGCGGCGCGATGATCGCGGATGCGCTCTCGGCCGATGGGCTCTCGGTGATCGGGATCGACAGGCGCGGCCCGATGCGGGGCTCCACGCCGGCGACGACGGCACTCGTCCAGTTCGAGATCGACCAGCCGCTGTCGCGGCTTTCGCGCGCGATCGGCAGGGCGGATGCGGAACGCGCTTGGCGCCGCTCGCGACTCGCAGTCGCCAATCTCGGATCGCACGTGCGAGAGGCAGGCATCGCCTGCGACCTCGCCGAGCGGCAATCGCTGCTGCTAGCCGGAAATGTGCTCGACCGGTCGGGGCTGGAGGCCGAGGCAATGGCCAGGCGCTCGGCTGGCCTGCGCTGCGGGTTCCTCGACCGCGCCGAAATCAAGGACCGCTTCGGCATCGACAGGGTGGCAGCGCTTCTTTCCGACGGGAATCTGGCACTCGATCCCCGGCGTCTGACCGCCGGCCTTCTTCGCGCGGCTGCGGCCCGTGGCGCTCGCTACTACGCGCCGGTCGAGGCGACCGGACTGGATGACGGGCCGGACGGGGTTCGCGTAGCGACGAAAGAAGGCCCGACGATCCGCGCATCGACCGTCGTGCTTGCGACCGGCTACGAACTCGCATCGATCGAACCGCCCGCGGCGCACAGGATCATTTCTACCTGGGCGATCGCCACCCGACCGCAACGCAGGAAGCGGCTGTGGCCGGAGGAGGCATTCATCTGGGAGGCTTCCGACCCGTATCTCTACCTTCGTGCGACACCCGACGGGCGCGTGATCTGCGGCGGCGAAGACGAGGACTTCGCCGACGAAGCCACGCGCGATGCCCTGATCGCCGACAAGAGCGCGAAAATCGAGGCCAAGCTCTCAAAGCTGATGCCATGGCTCGACACGAAGCCGGAATTCGCGTGGGCGGGCGCTTTCGGCTCGACCTCTACCGGCCTGCCCATCATTGGCGCGCTGCCGCGCCGACCGCGTGTCGTCACGGTGATGGGTTATGGCGGCAACGGCATCACCTATTCGCGCATTGCCGCCGAATACGTCTCCTCCCGAATGGCCGGCCGCGAGGATTCGGACGCGGATCTGTTTGCCTTCGACCGCTGAGCCGGTCGGGCCTCCGCTCGCGCATTGTGTCGCCGCGCGAACACCATTACACCCTTCCTACGGGGCATGACCGGCCGCAGCATTCAGCGGCGCCAATGGCGGAGGGCACGCATGTTCACCGGATTCGACATCGTCATCATCGTACTCGTCGTTCTCGTCCTGCTGGTGATCTTCGCAGGCGTGAAGACGGTGCCGCAGGGCTTCAACTACACGGTGGAGCGATTCGGCCGATATACGCGCACGCTCACACCCGGCCTCAACCTCATCATCCCGTTCATCGATCGGCTTGGCGCCAAGATGAACATGATGGAGCAGGTTCTGGACGTGCCGACTCAGGAGGTCATCACCCGCGACAACGCCATCGTCGCCGTCGACGGCGTCGCCTTCTACCAGGTGCTCGACGCGCCGCAGGCGGCCTACCAGGTCGCTGGGCTCCAGAATGCGATCCTCAACCTGACGATGACCAACATCCGCTCTGTCATGGGTTCGATGGATCTGGACGAACTCCTGTCCAACCGCGACGCCATCAACGACAGATTGCTCAAGATCGTCGACGAGGCGGCCCACGTCTGGGGCATCAAGGTGACGCGCGTCGAGATAAAGGACATCAACCCGCCAGCAAACCTGGTCGAATCCATGGCGCGGCAGATGATGGCCGAGCGCAACAAGCGCGCGCAAATTCTCGAGGCGGAAGGTCTCAAGCAGGCCCAGGTGCTGGAAGCCGAGGGCCGGCGCGAGGCGGCGTTCCGTGATGCCGAAGCGCGCGAGCGCCTGGCCGAGGCCGAGGCACGCGCCACCCAGGTCGTCTCCGACGCGATCGCCAATGGCGGCGTGCAGGCGATCAACTACTTCGTGGCCCAGAAATACACCGAGGCGCTCGCCAAGATCGGTTCGGCCAATAACAACAAGGTCGTGCTGCTGCCAATAGAGGCGGCCTCACTGATCGGTTCGCTCGGCGGCATCGGCGCCATCGCGAAGGAAGTGTTCGGCCCCGACGGGCGCGACACGAACCTTCCGCGTCCTCCGGCTTCACGCCCGCCGCTGGTCGGACCGGACCGGGCCTGAACGAGCGGGGGCGGGGCGATGATCCTCGACTGGATCAGGGAAGTGGGACCCTGGAGTTGGATGGTTCTCGGCGTGATCCTGCTTGCGCTGGAGATCGTGGTCCCGGGAGTCTTCCTGCTCTGGATCGGCGTAGCCGCCATCCTTACCGGCGCCCTTTCGCTTCAGCTCTGGGGCTGGGAATCGTGGATCTGGCAGGTCCAGGTGCTGGTCTTCCTCGCGCTTTCGCTCGCCGCAGTGTTCGTTGGGCGGCGCATCATGCGCAGCCGCGGAGACGACAGCGACCAGCCGCTGCTCAACCGACGCGCCGAACAGCTCGTCGGCCGCACGGCCACGCTGTCCGAGGCCATCGTCGAGGGCCAGGGACGCGTCCGGCTGGGCGACACGATCTGGCGCATCTCGGGTCCCGATCTGCCTGTCGGTGCGCGCGTCCGCGTCACGTCGGTCGCCGACGGCACGCTGATCGTCGAGCCGGCCTAGAGCCTATCATGGCTCTAACCCTCCATTAACCATCCGTCTTTACGGTTCCGAAAGCTTCGGCGCCTGCGCGCGCCGTCCCAACGGCTCGGAACATGATGCCTTTCAGGTCACCAAAGCGCCGCCAGTCCAGCTTCCGCCCGACGCTTCTGGCCGCGACGGTGCTGGTTGCATGCTGGCCGCATCCGCCCGCTTTCGCGCAGATGGAATGGGAACTGCGCGGGCTGCCCACGGAGGAGGAACTCGCCGGCATCGGCGAACGCTACCGCCGCGACAGGGAAGCGGCGGGCGATGCGCAGCGCGAGTCCTACCGACCGTCCAGCCCCGGCGCGCTCGCCGAGGACACGCCAGCGGGAGGCACCTCTTCCGACGACGCCGGGCTCGATTTCACCGACACGCCGTCCCCGTCCCGGTACACGCCTTCCACGGCCCGTGCGCGCGCCCGCCAGGCACAGGCGCAGGCCGTTGCCACCGAGCCGGAAGTCGAGGAGGAGCCGGCGCAAGGTCTGGCAGTCGTGCGGGAGCCGTCCGCCGGTTCGCTGGACCGCGAGGCGCTCGGTGCAATCGAACGCGAGAACCCTCGCGCCGCGGCCATCGAGGGTCGCGGCATCGCGCCTGAGGCGAACCCCTATGCGCCGCTCGGCATGCGCGCGGGTCGCTTCATCGTCAATGGCGCGCTCGAACAGGGTGTGACGGCGACCAGCAATGCCGACTACAGCGCCGCCGGTACCTCGGCCGTGCTCTCCGAGACGACTTTGCGGCTCAACGCCGCCTCCGACTGGTCGCGCCATTCGGCATCGCTCTCCGCCTGGGGCATCCATCGCGAGACGATCTCCGGTTTCGATCTTTCGGAAACACGCGCCGGCATCGATGCACGGCTCGACCTTGATCTGGCGGACGGCTGGGGTGCCTTTGCGGCCGCGGGCTACGAGCGTGGGCCTGAATCCGCCACCTCGCCGATCGATTTCACCGGCATCGTCGGCCAGCCCATCCGTCAGCGGTTGAAGGCTGAATTCGGCGTCGAGCGCGAAGCCGGCAAGGTTCTCGTCGGGCTCGCCGGCAAGGTCGAGCGCGACCTCTACGACGATGCCGACCTGGCCGGTGGAGGCACTCTGTCGCAACGCGACCGCGACGCGACGCTGGCAACCGCCACGATGCGGCTCGGCTACCAGGTTTCACCGGCGCTCACGCCCTTCGTCGAGTTCGAAGGCGGGCGGCGCAGCTACGACCTCGCACTCGATTCGGCTAGTTACGCGCGTTCGGCCGACCGCTACGCTGCACGCGCGGGTCTCGCCTTCGATCTGTCCGAGAAGTTCAGCGGCGAGGTTTCGGCAGGCTATGTCCGCGAGGATTTCGACGATCCGCGTCTTGCCGCGATCGAGGGCCCATCGCTTGCCGCCGAGGTCGACTGGTCGCCCGTACGCGGAACAGTGTTGAGGCTGTCGGGCGATACGCGGGTAGAGGGCACGACGACCGCGGCCGACAGCGGATCGATCCTCTATACCGGCGCCCTCGCCGTCGAGCGGGAGTTGCGGGCCAATCTCACGGGCACCGCCGCGCTCGGCGCCGGCTGGCGCGACTATGTCGGCGCGGGTGGCAACGATCGCTTCCTGACCGCCGAAGCCGGCCTCACCTGGTGGTTCAACCGCCATGCGGGCCTGTCGGGCAGGCTGCGCCAGGAGGTGTTCCGCAGTACCCTTCCCAACCGCAGTTACGACATCACCAGCGTCTTCCTCGGCCTGCGCTTCCAGCGCTGACTGGTCAGGACCGCGCCAGAAGTCTCCTCGCGATCGCCTCGGCCTTGCCCGCCAGTTCCGGCCGCGCCAGGGCCATGGCGAGATTGGCCTCGAGAAACCCCTCGGGGGAGCCGCAGTCATAGGTCGCACCATGGAAACGGTGCCCAACCATCGTCTGCGTACCGAGGAGCTTCAGCATGCCGTCGGTGAGCTGGATCTCGTTGCCCGCGCCGCGTTCCTGCGTCTCCAGGATGGAGAAGATCTCCGGCCGCAATATGTAGCGGCCGTTTATGAAGAGGTTAGACGGCGCGTCCTCGGGCTGCGGCTTCTCCACCATGCCGGTGATCTCGAAGCCCGATCCGAGCTCCGCACCCGTCGCCACGATGCCGTATTTGTGCGTCTGCGAGGGATCGCATTCCTCGACGGCCACGATATTGGCGCCGGTCTCCTCGTAGAGCTGCACCATCTCCTTCATGCAGCCCGGCTCCGAATGCATGATCATGTCGGGAAGGAGCAGCGCGAAGGGCTCGTCGCCGACGATGTCGCGCGCGCACCAGACCGCGTGGCCGAGGCCCAGCGGCTCCTGCTGGCGGGTGAAGCTGGTCAGGCCGGCGGCCGGCTGCATGGCCTCCAGCATCGACAGGGCCTCGGTCTTGCCGCGGCTGCGCAGCGTCTCGTAGAGCTCGAACTGGATGTCGAAATGATCCTCGATGACCGCCTTGTTGCGGCCGGTCACGAAGATGAAGTGCTCGATGCCGGCCTCGCGCGCCTCGTCCACGACGTACTGGATCACCGGGCGGTCCACGACCGTCAGCATTTCCTTGGGTACGGCCTTGGTGGCCGGCAGGAAACGCGTGCCGAGACCGGCGACGGGGAACACGGCCTTTCTGATCTTCTTCATCGGCTGGAACACTTTCTTGTCATCGAAGGCTGGGAAACACGGAAGTGCCGGATTCCTTGCCGAAACAGCGCGTAAGGGCGCGCGACAGGCCACCGGCGGCGGGCGCGTGGGTAGCACAATTTTCGGCCGCGCGGGTAGACGGCGCCTATGGTAAACTTTTTCATAACCGTGCTGGGCCATGAATCGTTTCCTTGAGGCAGCGAAGGAGACAGCCATGCTTGCAGGACCGACCCGGAGGGGCTTGAGACTTGCCACCGCAGCCGTGGCGATGGGCGTGTCGATCCTGGGAACAACGCTTGCGGCATATGCCGACGCGGGATTCCAGAAATGGGTATCGGGCTTTCGTGCCACCGCGGCATCGAGCGGGATCAGCGGATCGACCTTCGATCGCGCTTTCCGCGGCGTCACCGCGCCCGACCCGGAAGTGCTGGAAAAGGCACGCTTCCAGCCGGAGTTCACGGCGCCCGTCTGGGACTATTTCGACAACCGCGTCAACGACAACTCCGTAGCCGTCGGCCGCCAGATGGCGCGCCAGTGGAAGCCCTGGCTGGACCGCATCGAAGCGCGCTTCGGCGTCGACCGACACATTCTGCTGGCGATCTGGTCGATGGAATCGAGTTATGGGGAAGCGCTCAAGAACGATCGCGTCATGCGCAACGTCGTGCGCTCGCTGTCCACCCTTGCCTATGCCGACAGCCGACGCGCCAAGTTCGCGCGCACGCAGCTCATCGCGGCGTTGAAGATCCTCCAGAGCGGCGACATAGACGTCCAGCATCTCAGCGGCTCGTGGGCAGGCGCGATGGGCCACACGCAGTTCATCCCGACCAGCTACCAGGCCTATGCGGTAGACTTCGACGGCAACGGCAAGCGCGACATCTGGAACTCGGTTCCCGACGCGTTGGCGACGGCCGCCAACCTGCTGGCCAAGAACGGCTGGCAGACCGGCCGCACCTGGGGCTACGAGGTAGCCCTCCCGGCCGGCAAGTTCCCCGGCGGTTCGGTGAGCCTGTCGCGATGGCAGTCCCTCGGCGTGACGAGGGCGGCTGGCGGCGGCTTCCCGCGTGGTGGCGACAATGCCGAACTCAAGCTGCTCGACGGCAGGCAGGGACCGGCGTTCCTGATGACGAAGAACTTCTTCGTTCTCAAGCGCTACAACAATTCCGACCGCTACGCGCTCGCCGTCGGGCTGCTCGCCGACCAGATCGCCGGGCATGGCGGCCTCGTGCGCGACTGGAACCGGCCGTTCACGCGGCTCAGCTTCGACGAGACGCAGGAACTCCAGAAACGGCTTTCCGCGCACGGCTATTACGACGGCGAGATAGACGGTAAGGTCGGCAAGGGCTCGCGCGATGCCATCAAGGCCTTCCAGGCGCGCATGGGCATCGAAGCGGACGGGCATCCGAGCAAGGAAGTGCTGACCCGCCTGCGGGGAGGCCAGTAGAGGACGCGGCCAAGGCCGCGCAAGGAATCGCATGGCGGGCCGACCATCGGCGGGCCTGGCACGATGCGCCCTCGTCGCGCTGGCCGTGCTGGCCACAACACTCGCGGGCGGACTGAGTGCGCCGCCCGCGGCGGCGCAGGAGCGTGTCCTGCGCGCCCAGGGCCTGCTCGACTTCCTGTTCAGGCCGCCGCATCGCCGGGAACGCTACATCCCGCCTTCTGAGCGCCGCTATATCGATCCCCCGCTCCAGCGCCGCGCCGGCGAACCGTCCCGGGAGGGCGCCACGCCGCGCAGGACGCCACGTGCCGCAGCCCCCGCGGCGCCGCGCGAACCGCCGCCGCCGCCCGTCGTGGAAAAGGCGCCCGATGCCAAGGTCGTCCTCGTCGTCGGCGACTTCCTTGCAGGCGGTCTGGCGGAGGGCCTCGTCGCCGCCTACGCCGAGAATCCGAACATCCGCGTCGTCGACCGCACCAGCGGCTCCTCGGGCTTCGTGCGCGACGACTTCTACGACTGGCCCGGCGAGATCAAGGCGATACTCGAAGCGGAGAAGCCCGACGCCGTCGCGGTGATGATCGGCTCCAACGACCGTCAGCAGATGGTGGTGGACGGAACCCGGGAAGAAAAGCGCTCGGACCCTTGGAACAAGGCCTACGAGCGCCGCGTAGCCGCCTTCGCCGGTGCGCTGCGCGGACATGGCAAGCCGTTCGTCTGGGTCGGCGTCCCGGCGTTCAAGTCGCCTGCGATGTCGTCCGACATGCTCGCCTTCAACGACATATTCCGAAAGGCGGCCGAGGAGTACGGCGGCGCGTTCGTGGACATCTGGGACGGCTTCGTGGACGAGAACGGCGCCTTCGCCACCACCGGGCCGGACATCAACGGACAGCCCGTTCGCCTGCGGGCCAGCGACGGCATCAACCTGACCCGGCAGGGCCGGCGCAAGGTGGCCTTCTATGCCGAGAAGCCGCTGGAACGCCTCTTCGATACCGCCGCCCGCCCTGCGCTCGCCGCGCCCTCCGCCGTCCCGGAGGGTGGAACCGATGCAGCCCCCGAGCGGATCGACAGGACGGCTCCCGTCTCCCTGTCGGGTCCGGAACTGGATGGCGGCGAGGAACTGCTCGGCCGGACCGTGCCGGTGGGCAATGCCCGCTCGACGATCGCCGACCGCATGACGGTGGACGGGCTGGGCGAACAGCCGGCGGCCGGCAGGGCGGACGATTTCGGCGGCAGGCGAACGGCCGTGCGGCCCGCGCCCCGCGCCGGCGATACCGCGCCGACGAGCACCAACGCGATCAGTCGCTGACCCGGCCTCCGCGGGCCGGGGTTCAGCGCGGCAGGACGGTCTCGCCCATCAGGGCCTTGTCGATCGCATGCGCCGCCTGCCGACCTTCGCGGATCGCCCACACGACGAGCGACTGGCCGCGCCGCACGTCTCCAGCCGCCCACAGGCGGTCGACCGATGTGCGGTAGTCGCGTTCGTTGGCAACGACATTGGTCGAGCGCCGCGCATCCACGACCGTTGCCAGCGACGGACCCATCTCCTTGAGCACGCTGTCACCAATGGGTCCGGCGAAGCCGATCGCGATGAAGGCGAGATCGGCCCGGATGATGAACTCGGTACCGGCGATCGGCTTGCGCTTCTCGTCGACCTCGCAACATTCGACCCCGGTCAGCCTGCCCTCCTCGCCGACGAAGCGCAGCGTCGCCACCTGGAATTCCCGCTCGGCACCCTCGGCCTGGCTCGAGGAGGTGCGCATCTTGGTCGCCCAGTATGGCCACACCGTCAGCTTGTCTTCCTTCTCCGGCGGCTGCGGACGGATGTCGAGCTGCGTCACGCGTACCGCACCCTGCCTGAAGGCCGTGCCCACGCAGTCCGAAGCGGTGTCTCCGCCGCCGACGACGACGATGTGCTTTCCGCCGGCCAGGATCGGCTCGGACGGCCATGCGACCGACTGGATCGGTTCGCCGCCGACGCGCCTGTTCTGCTGCACCAGATAGGGCATGGCGTCGTGCACGCCGGCCAGATCGGTGCCGTCGATGCCGGCCGGGCGCGGCGTCTCGGAACCGCCGCAATACAGAACCGCCTCATATTCGGTAAGCAGCTCGGACACCTTCTTGTCGACGCCCACATTGACGCCGCAGAAGAAGGTGACCCCCTCGCCCTGCATCTGCTCGACGCGCCGGTCGACATAGTGCTTCTCGATCTTGAAGTCGGGGATGCCGTAGCGCATCAGCCCGCCCGGCCGGCTCTCGCGCTCGTAGACATGCACCTCGTGGCCGGCGCGGCCGAGCTGCTGGGCGGCCGCCATGCCCGCAGGCCCGGAGCCGATCACCGCGACCTTCCTGCCGGTCTTCTGCTCCGGCGGGAAGGGCCGGACGTAGCCGGTCTCGTAGGCCTTGTCGGCGATCGCCTGCTCGATCGTCTTGATGGCGACGGGAATGTCCTCGAGGTTCAGCGTGCAGGCTTCCTCGCAGGGTGCCGGACAGATGCGGCCGGTCCATTCGGGGAAATTGTTGGTGGAATGGAGATTGCGGATCGCCCCTTCCCAGTCGCCATTGTAGACGAGGTCGTTCCAGTCCGGGATCTGGTTGTGGACGGGGCAGCCAGTCGGTCCATGGCAATAGGGAATGCCGCAATCCATGCAGCGGGCGGCCTGCTTCTCGACCTCCCTGTCCGACATGGGGAGCGTGAACTCCTTGAAATGCCGGATGCGGTCGGAAGCCGGCTGGTACTTGTGCACCTGCCGGTCAATCTCGAGAAATCCTGTCACCTTGCCCATATGCATCCCAGTCCAATTACAAGTTTGTCCGAGTTGTCGGTCGTCAACGTCTCACTGACAGGCGTCTCTGCCGAAGACGCTTCGGCTCAACGATCGTCAAATGTCCCGGCAAAACGTCGCTTGCCGCAAAAATCCGATCGGCGACGTGCCTTGCATCATCGATCAGGCCCAGTCCCAACACGCCAGGGGCTACAATCACGACCGCCTCGGCATCGAGACCCCGACGAAACACCAGTTCGCCGAAATCATAATCTTCGGTAACCAGAACGCGTCTCTCTCGCACCGCTTGCTCCAGGACATCTCTGTCTGGAGCGCCTTGGGAGACTTGGCCGACATAGACCACGTCGCCAAACCGTTCGCGCAAAGCTTCTGCCAGAGGCCGTGCCACGCATTCGTCGATCAGCAGCCTCACCCTACTCGGCCGCGATGACGCGCCAGTCAGCCAGGCTGTCGGCCGCGTAAGTCTGCGCCGCCCTGATATCGGCCACCGTGAGATGCGGATGAGCAACCAGGATCGTCTCTTCCGTATGCCCGGATGCGAACATGCGAAGGATATGCTCCACCGTGATCCGCGTGCCTTTGATCGTAGGCTTGCCGAACATTATGTCAGGATCGGAAACGATCTTCTGGTCTTCAGTCACGGTGCCGACCCTTCTTCCATATCCGGCTGGATGACCCGAATGCCCCGGGGGCGCCGAACAGTATAGCGCATCTGATCCAGCTGCCCTACTCCGCCGCCACGCCCATGCGCATGCGCTCCATCTCGATCAGCGCGCGGCGGTATTCCACGGGCATAACCTTGCGGAACTTCGGCCGATAGGCGGCCCAGTCGTCGAGGATCGCCTTGGCGCGCGTCGAACCGGTATAGTGCAGATGGTTGGAGATGAGCTGCACAAGCCGCTCCTCGTCGTGCTTGGTCATGTCGCCGGACACGTCGACGCGACCCTTGTGGGCGATGTCGCCGCCATGATGGTGCAGCTTCTCGAGCATGTCGTCTTCCTCGGGCACGGGCTCGAGCTCGACCATGGCCATGTTGCAGCGCTCGGCGAAGTCGCCCGCCTCGTCCAGCACATAGGCGACGCCGCCAGACATGCCGGCCGCGAAGTTGCGACCGGTCTCGCCGATCACGACCACCACGCCTCCGGTCATGTATTCGCAGCCATGGTCGCCCACGCCCTCGACCACCGCGACGGCGCCCGAATTGCGTACCGCGAAGCGCTCGCCGGCGACGCCGCGGAAATAGCACTCGCCCTCGACCGCGCCGTAAAGCACGGTGTTGCCGACGATGATCGACTCCTCGGCCACGATCCTGGAATCCTCGGCCGGCCGGATGACGATCCGCCCGCCCGACAGACCCTTGCCCACATAGTCGTTGCCGTCTCCGACCAGCTCGAAGGAGACGCCGCGGGCCAGGAACGCGCCGAAGGACTGGCCGGCGGTACCCGTCAGCCGCACCTGGATCGTATCCTCCTTCAGCCCCTTGTGGCCGAAGCGCTTAGCCACCTCGCCCGACAGCATCGCGCCGGCGGAGCGGTCGGTGTTGCGGATCGTCGCCTCGATCTTGACCGGGAAGCGCGAGTCCAGCGCGGTCTTCGCCTCCTCGATCAGGCGGCGATCCAGCACGTCGTCGATCGGATGCTTCTGGCGCTCCGTCCAGCGGATCGCCTCGGCGGGCGCGTCGGGCTTGAAGAACATCCTCGAGAAATCCAGGCCCTTCGCCTTCCAGTGGTCGATCATCTCCCGCTTGCCGAGCAGGTCGGAGCGTCCCACGATCTCCTCGATCTTGCGATAGCCCATCTCGGCGAGCAGCTGGCGCACCTCCTCGGCCACGTAGAAGAAGTAGTTGATGACGTGTTCGGGCGCGCCCTTGAAGCGCTTCCTCAGCACCGGGTCCTGGGTGGCGACGCCGACCGGGCAGGTGTTGAG
>VFQR01000395.1_pt1 | contig 66429 bp, 69 predicted proteins | sample 3512321 | NCBI WGS metagenome assembly VFQR01 (sample SAMN10412374, study PRJNA504923) | tailings metagenome | isolation source: Relicate 3 Philex TSF1 revegetated site | place: Philippines: Tuba, Benguet | collected 2017-08-29 | reverse complement strand
CCCGACTGGACGACCGCTTCGAGGACCGGGAGCATCTCGTTCAGCGAGGAGAGCTTCTTCTCGTTGATGAGGATGTACGGATCGTCCATCTCGACGCGCATCTTGTCGGCGTTGGTGACGAAGTAGGGCGAGATGTAGCCGCGGTCGAACTGCATGCCTTCGACGACATCGAGTTCGGTTTCCAGCGACTTGGCTTCTTCGACGGTGATGACACCCTCGTTGCCGACCTTCTTCATCGCATCGGCGAGGAACTTGCCGATTTCGGTGTCGCCATTCGACGAGATCGTGCCGACCTGTGCGACTTCCTCGTTCGACGTGATCTTCTTCGAGTTTTTCTTGAGGTCCGCAACCACGGCTTCGACCGCGAGGTCGATGCCACGCTTGAGGTCCATCGGGTTCATGCCGGCGGCAACCGATTTGGCGCCTTCCTTCACAATCGCCTGGGCGAGGACGGTGGCCGTCGTGGTGCCGTCACCGGCAAGGTCGTTGGTCTTCGAAGCGACTTCGCGGACCATCTGCGCGCCCATGTTCTCGAACTTGTCTTCGAGTTCGATTTCCTTGGCGACAGTGACGCCGTCCTTCGTGATACGCGGAGCGCCGAAGGACTTGTCGATCACGACGTTGCGGCCCTTCGGGCCCAGCGTGACCTTCACGGCGTTGGCAAGAATGTCGACGCCGCGCAGCATCTTGTCGCGCGCTTCGACCGAGAATTTTACTTCTTTGGCAGCCATTGTTTTCTACTCCTGAAATCGGCGAGGGCGCTTACGCGGCCTTCTTCTTCGACGCGGTCTTTTCGATCACGCCGAGCACATCGGATTCTTTCATGATGATGAGCTCTTCACCGTCGATCTTCACTTCGGTGCCGGACCACTTGCCGAACAGGATGTGGTCGCCGACCTTGAGATCGATCGGGATGAGCTTGCCGGCTTCGTCGCGGCCGCCCTGGCCGACAGCGATCACTTCGCCTTCGGCCGGCTTTTCCTGCGCGGAATCCGGAATGATGATGCCCGACTTCGTGCGCTCGTCAGCCTCGATGCGGCGGACGACGACACGGTCATGCAGCGGACGGAATTTCATAAGCAGTCCTCCAAGACCTTGATTTATTGAAGCGAATTGGATGTTCGGCGCGTCAGGTGACCCCGCCTGCACACCAGATGGGTGCGGGTTTTCGGCCCTTCAAGGAGGAGAGTCAACTTTTTTGGCACTAGGCGAGTAGGAGTGCCAAGACTCGCCCTGGTTGTTCGGAGGGCTGTTAGCCGCCTCGGACCTCGGCTGCTAGTGCTTTGATTCTAAACATAAAAATCAAAATTCGGGCTTGAAACTACCGGCGAAGCAGCAAACCATTGGTCGTCCTCCGCATTAAGGATGTCCGATGAATCGAGCCTCAGACGACTTCAGGAAGCAGCTGGACGGCTACGGCCTGACCACTGCCGAGATCCTCTACCGGCTGCCGGATCACCCGCAGCTTCTGCAAACCTTCGTCTGGCAGGAGTACGACCTCTTTCCGAAATTTCCAACGCTCACGCGCTTCCTCGATTTCTGGACCCGCGAACTCGCCGGGCCGCTTTACTCGGTCACGGTCGCGCATGCGCGGCTGATCAAGCCATCGGAGTTTCGGGCGGTGGGTGGGGAGTATTTGTTGAATTAGCTTCGGAGCCGGAACTTTACTCCTGTCATTCCGGGGCGGCGCGCAGCGCCGAACCCGGAATCCAGAGCCGCTTGCGCAAGCCGCACTGGATTCCGGATCGCGGCTTCGCCGCGTCCGGAATGACAAAAAAGAAGCCCCGCTTTCCAGAATTTCAAACAGCCTCCATCGTTACCGCGCGCGGAAGCGCCGGTGTTTGAACAGATCGCCCAAGGAATCCTGGTAAGGAAATTCCGAGGGCGCGCGGGATGCCGCGTGCGCCAGAAGCGCGTCACGGCCCTCTGCACGAGAAAGAGAAGTGCAGAGGCAGAATTAGCCGCGAGCGAAACCGGCGTAACCGGCATCCCGCGCGCGATTGGTCTTCGGCCTGCTTCTTCTGATCCCCGGAGGACTGACCAAACTATCCTCCGCTGGCGGACCTTCTCTGCTTTGCCGTACTTGCGTTGGCACGCGTTCCACACAAAGCCGCCAAGAAAGGTCCTGTGACGAGCGGCAGGCTCGCCGGAACCAGACGACTTCAGCCGCCGCAACCTCGCGCGTGCGTATGCGCGAACCTGCGGCCAACCGCTCCCCGCTCCGCGTCTTAGACGCCTCTAGAAACGCCCCTCGGAGAGGAGCGGGATTGATAGGAATATAATCATAGTCTGTGGCGGGAGTATGGTGAGTGCCAAAGATTTTCGTCGTCCCGGCCAAGCCAACGGGCCGCGCTTGCGCGCGTCCGATGACAGGCTCCGCGCGAGCCGGGACCCATAGCCCCTGTGCCCGAAACTGAACTCCGTGGTTATGGGTCCCCGCTTTCGCGGGGACGACAAAAATGAATTTCACCTCTCCCCATCGGGGAGAGGTCGCGCCGTCAGGCGCGGGTGAGGGGGCTCTGTCCAAATTATTTGACCCATGACCCCCTCACCCCAACCCTCTCCCCATCGGGGAGAGGGAGCTAAAGAAAAAGGCCGGACTTTCGTCCGGCCCAGGTTCAGGATGAAAGACTGAATTATCCTCTGCCCACGAACGGCATCTTCGTCGCCATCACGTTCATGAAAAGCACGTTCGCATCGAGCGGCAGTTTCGCGATGTAGACGATTGCGTCGGCGACATGCTCGACGGCGACACGCGGCTCCACCTTCGTCGAGCCGTCCGGTTGCAGCACGCCGCCTTGCGCCATGCGGTCGGTCATCGGCGTGACCGCGTTGCCGATGTCGATCTGGCTGCAGGCGATATCGTAGGCGCGGCCATCAAGCGACGTGGCGCGGGTGAGACCCGAGACCGCGTGCTTCGTGGAAGTGTAGGGCGCGTAGAAGGGGCGCGGCGCGTAGGCCGAGATCGAGCCGGTGTTGATGATGCGGCCGCCGCGCGGCTTCTGGTCCTTCATGATCTTGAAGGCTTCCTGCGTGCAGACGAAGGGGCCGGTGAGGTTTGCGGCGACGGTCGAGTTCCAGTCTTCGAGCGTGACGTCCTCGAGCGGTACCGGCGGCGTGCCCTTGCCCGCGTTATTGAAGATCACGTCGAGGCGGCCGAATTTTTCCTTGGTCTTCGCGAAGAGATTTTTGATTTGCGCGACATCGCCGACATCGGTCGGCACCGCGAGGCACTCTACGCCGGCCGCTTCGATTTCTTTCGCCACGGCATCGAGTTCGGGCTTTCTCCGGGCCGCGATCACGACATTGAATCCTGCTTTTGCGAGGGCAACTGCCGCCGCCCGTCCGATGCCCGAGCTTGCGCCCGTCACCAATGCAATTTTGCGCGAAGTTGCCATCGCCGTTCACTCCCTGAGATTTTCTGATTTGTTGCTGGCGTTATCGTTTTGGGTTCTGCTGTTGCAGAACTTTCGCCGCAGGCTGCCCCGCGGTCAATTGCGCATTTGCAGCGTTGGCATGCGCGCCGGTTCTGGGAAGCACCGTGTCGATGCCTTCGTTGGGTAGCGATTCCACCGGCCGCGTCGCGTAGGGTGGGCGCGGGATCGCGATGTGCGCGGCGCGTAATGCCGCCGACCAGCGCTCGCGCAGGTCCGTGAAATAGGGCTCGCCCGGCATGATGCGGTAATTGAGTTCGATGTTCATCGCATCGCGGCGGATCACGGCCATATCGATCGGCAGGCCGACCGCGAGATTCGAGCGCATGGTCGAATCCATCGAGATCAACCCGATTTTCAGCGCGTCATAAAGGTCGGTTTCGTAGTTCACCGCGCGGTCGAGAATGGGTTTCCCGTACTTGTGCTCGCCGATCTGGAGGTAGGGCGAGTCGGTTGTGCACTCGATGAAGTTGCCGGCGGCGTAAATCATGAAGAGCCGGAGACGCCGGCCTTCGACCTGCCCGCCGAGCAGGAAGGAGACGTCGAAACTGATGTCCGCGTTCTCCATGAACTTGGAATCGCTGTCGAAGACCATGCGCACCGCGCGGCCGACGCGCTGCGCCGCCTGAAACATGGTGGGGGCGTCCGTGAGCCGCTCGCGTTCCCCGGTCTCGGGGTTCTCGATGCCTTCGGAGAGGAGGCTCACGACGGTCTGCGAGACGGAGAGGTTTCCTGCGGAGGCGAGTGCCATCACGCGCTTGCCCGGCTCCTCGAAGAGATGGAGCTTCCGGAAGGTCGAGATGTTGTCGAGACCCGCATTGGTGCGGGTGTCGCCGATCATCACGATCCCGTCGCGAACCAGAATTCCGCAGCAATAGGTCATCGACTCAAGAACTTTCGCGTTTCGGGTGCGGAGTATGCCCTACCGCAAGAGCGCGGCAAGAGCAGGGTAGCCCTTCCAAACGGTTATTGCTGCGACTGGCGGCCCGCCTGATCCACCGTGACCTTCACGGCCATGGCTTCGCCGACGCCGCCATAGCGGGTTCCCCGGACCGGGGCCGCGCCAAGATAGTCGAGACCGGTGGCGACACGGATATGGGCTTCGGTCGCGCAGATGCCGTTTGCGGGATCGAATGCGATCCAGCCGAGCCCAGCCACGAAGGCTTCGGTCCAGGCGTGCCCGGAGTCGGTGTCCACGATGCCGTCCGCGCGCAGGAAATAACCGCCGACATAGCGGGCCGGAATCTGCAGGTAGCGGGCCGCCGCGCAGAAGATGTGCGCGTAGTCCTGGCAAACGCCGTGCTTGTTCGCGAAGGCCTGCGTTGCGGTGGTCGAGGTCGCGGTCGCGTCTACGTCGAAGCGGAAGTTCGAATAAATGTCGCTCTGCATCGCGTGCAGCGTGTCGAGCGGCGCGCGGCTTCCGCCGCTGCCGATCTCGTTCGCCCATTCCATGATCGCGGCGTCAGGGGCGGTGAGTTCGGTCTGCCGCAGGTAAAACGATGGCGGAAACTTCTCGCGCGTGCCGCGCATCACGCCATGCGTATCCTGCGTCTCGACTTCGCCGGCGACGCGAACGGCAAGCTCGGTGATCGGCCCGTCGACCGTAAAGGTGTGCGTGAGATTGCCGAAGGCATCTTCGCGCGGTTCGACCCGGCAGTCTTCCGAGACTTCGACACGCCAGCGCACGACATACTGCCCGTCGTGATTGCGCGGATGCACCCGCAGGATCTGGATCGCCCGCGTTGCAGGGGTGTCGTAACGATAAACGGTTTCGTGGGCGATCCGGATACGCATCTTCTTGCTTCGATCAGATCAAATACTGATCGCCGATCGCGTTGCCGACGCGATTGTTGTCGATCAGGAATTGCGTGATGAACTCGTGCAGGCCGGACTGGAAGATTTCTTCGATCTTCCCGTTCTCCAGTTTGCTGGTCGTTGCTCGTGCAAGACGCTGCGCCTGACCCTGCCTTCCGTAGAACTGCGCGAGGTCGTCCAGATAGCGGTTGATGTTCTCGTAGCAGCTTGCGAGCGAGCGCGGCATCTGGCGGTTGAGGATCAGGAGATCCGCGACCAGCCACGGCTTCACGCTGTCACGGTAGACCCAGTGATAGCTCGTGCGCGCCGAGACCGAACGCAGGATCGATGCCCACTGGAAATAGTCGAGCGGACCGCCGACCTGCGCCTCGCGCGGCAAAAGCACGTGATACTTCACGTCGAGAATGCGCGCAGTGGCGTCGGCGCGTTCCACGAGAAAGCCGAGCCGCGAGAACCAGTAGGCGTCGTTGCGCAGCATGGTACGGAAACTCGTGCCGTCGAAGCGCACCGAGGTTTCCGTCACGAAGTTCAGAAAGCGCGTGAACTCTTCGCGCGTGATCCGTTTGGGGTCGTAGCGATGCAACTCGTGCCATGCGGAATTGATCGCGTCCCACATTTCGCCGGTGAGCGCGGTACGGACCGAACGCGCGTTCGTGCGCGCGATCTCGATGCAGTTGCGGATCGAGGAAGGGTTGTCCGGCGAGAACGCGAGATACTCGGTAACGGTGCGTTCGTTCGCTTCTTTATACTTTTCCTTGAATGAGGTGACGCAGCCTGCGGTCGCGATCGCGGAGTCCCATTCGTTGGTTTCACTGCCGTACCCCTGCGGGAGTGCGGAGAGGCGGTAGGTTGCATCGAGAATGCGTGCGAGGCACTCGGCGCGTTCGACGTAACGCGAGAGCCAGTAAAGATTGCTTGCGGTGCGTGAAAGCATGTCAGCGATCCAGCACCCAGGTGTCTTTGGTGCCGCCACCCTGCGACGAGTTCACGACGAGCGAGCCCTTGGAGAGTGCGACACGCGTAAGTCCGCCCGGAACGATCCTTGTTTTGTCGCGGCCCGTGAGCACGAACGGCCGCAGATCGACGTGACGCGGCGCGATGCCTTCCTCGACGAAGGTGGGGCAGGTGGAAAGTGCGAGCGTCGGCTGCGCGATGAAGCCTTCCGGCGCGGCTTTCACCTTCGCCGCGAAATTCTCGATCGTTTTCTTGTCTGCGGCCGGTCCGATCAGCATGCCGTAACCGCCGGAGCCGTGGACTTCCTTCACGACGAGCTTCTCGATGTTGTCGAGCACATATTTCAGGTGTTCGGGTTCGCGGCAGCGCCAGGTCTCGACATTCTTCAGGATCGGTTCTTCGCCGAGATAGAATTTGATGATGTCGGGCATGTAGCTGTAGACGGCCTTGTCGTCGGCGATGCCCGTTCCGACCGCGTTTGCGAGCGTCACGTTGCCGGCCTGATAGACCGACATCAGCCCCGGCACGCCGAGCATCGAATCCGGTCGGAACGCGAGCGGATCGATGAAGTCGTCATCGACGCGGCGGTAGATGACGTCGATGCGCTTCGGGCCTTCGGTCGTGCGCATGTAGAGCATGTCGCCCTTCACGAACATGTCGCGGCCTTCGACCAGTTCGCAGCCAAGTTTGTCGGCGAGGAACGAATGCTCGTAGTAGGCGGAGTTGTGGATGCCGGGCGTCATCAACACGACGGTCGGGTCGCCGGACGAAGTGAGCGGCGCGACGGATTTCAGCGTAGCCAGCAGATCGTCGGCATAGTTTTCGACGGGCGCGACCGGGTGATCGATGAACAGTTCCGGAAACAGCCGCAGCATGATCTCGCGGTTCTCCAGCATGTAGGAGACGCCGGAGGGGACGCGCGCATTGTCTTCGAGCACATAGAAGTTGTCGGGGTCGACGCGCACGACATCGATGCCCGCGATCATGACATAGATGTTGTGCGGGACTGCCTGGCCGTTCATCTCCGGGCGAAACACAGGATTTCCGAAGATCAGCTCTTCGGGAATAATTCCTGCCCGCAGGATTTCGCGCTTGTTATAGGCGTCGTGCAGGTAGGCGTTCAGCGCTTTCACGCGTTGTTCGAGGCCGCGCGAGAGCTTCTGCCATTCGCCGCGATTGAGAATGCGCGGAATGATGTCGAACGGAATAAGCCGCTCGGTGGAGGCGGCCTCGCCGTAGACGGCGAACGTGATGCCGATCCGGCGGAAGATGAACTCCGCTTCCTTGCGGCGATAATCGAGAACGTCTTTCGGGACGTTATCGAGCCAGTGCGCGAGTTGCTGGTAGGCCGGCCGGATCGAACCATCCGGTGCACGCATCTCGTCGAAAAAGCTGGGTGTACGCGAGGACAAATCGGGCTCCGGTCTTCTGCATACAATCATGCCAGTCAATTCGATCTGGCGCAAAAGGCGGCAGCGCTCACGCGCTAGGCAGTACGCTTAAGGATTGTGCGGTTGCGTCTTCTTCACCTCTCCCCGAGGGGGAGAGGTCGCGAGCGGAGCGAGCGGGTGAGGGGGCTCGGCAAATTTTTGTTTAGTACCCCCTCACCCCAACCCTCTCCCCATTGGGGAGAGGGGGTGAAAAGGACTTCGATGAATCAGTTCGCAATAATGACGCCGTTATCGGCATTCTTCGCAAACAGACGCTCGACCTCGGCAGACCGCCGCTCCAGCGCGGCGCGTTGGTTGATGTAGCCCTTGTCGGTGATCTCGTTCGCGTCGATGGAAGGCGCATCGGGAAGCAGGATCGCGCGCGCGACTTTGGTCGAGAGACCGGTCTGTCCCAGGTTCCATTTTTTGAGCGCTTCGGCGACGTGTTCGCGCACTTTCGGATGCTTTGCGAGCTCCGCAAGCGGCGTCGAGGGGTCGGCTCCGGCTACCTTTGCCGCACCCGCAGCGTTGAGCCAGCAGAGCACGCCGATGTTATCGCGGCCTTCGCCGCAAACGACGATGTCCTGTACTGCAGGTGAGCAGGCGGCGATCAGGGCCACGCGCAGCGTTCCGACCTGCACCCAGGTTCCGCTGGTGAGCTTGAAGTCTTCGGCCAGGCGTCCGTCGAAGATCAGGCCTTTGTTCGGATCGTTCGGATCGGCGAAGCGTACGGCGTCGCCGGATTTATAGAATCCGTCCGTATCGAAATTCGCTTTGGTCTGGTCTTCGCGCTTCCAGTAGCCATGCCGCGTCACGTTCGGCCCGCGCACGCGGATTTCCAGCTTGTTGCCGGAAGGTACGAGCTTCGTCTCGACACCGAGGCAGGGCACGCCGATCACGCCGGGGCCGTCCGCATAAAAGTGCTGCATCAAGGAAAGCGGCGAGGTTTCGGTCGTGCCCCAGGCCGTGGTCATCGGCACGCGTGAGCCGGTCACCTTGACCGCGAGATTTTCGAGCCGCTCCCAGAGGTCCTTCGGCAGCGACGCGCCGGCGTAGAAAATCATCTGCAGCCGCGCGAAGAATTTTTTCGCGAGCGCTTCGTCCCGCTCGAGATGCGGAAGAATCGCGGAATACCCGGCCGGTACGTTGAAGTAGGTCGTCGGCGAAACCTCGGTGATGTTCTTCACCGTGATTTCGGCGAGGCCCGGCGCGGGCTTGCCGCCGTCGATATAAAGCGTGCCCGCGAGGCGCTGTGCGAGGTTGAAACAGAAGCTGCCGCCGAAGGTGTGGTTCCACGGCAGCCAGTCGCAGAGCACGAGCCCGCTTTCTTCCAGATACGGCCAGCTTGTGACGATCATCTCCTGGTTGGCGGTCAGCATGCCGTGCGTCGAGACGACGCCCTTCGGAAGATTGGTGGAGCCGGACGTAAACAGAAACTTCGCGATGGTGTCTGCCGTGATGGAGCGCACCGCTTGCTCGAGTGCCGCGCCAAGTTTGGTCTGCGCGAGCTGATCGAACAGCGTCACGTTCGGGAGATTTGCCGAGTTCGTGCTCGCGACGATCTCCGCGTTGCTGCCTGCGATCGCGAGCGCTTTGGCGAAGGGGCCGGTGTCGGCGGCATAGACGAGGCCGGGGTTCAGCAACTCGGTGATGTATTTGATCTTCGCGAGATCCGAGCTTTGCAGCGAGTAGGCCACCGAGATCGGCGCCACCGGAACGCCTGCGTGCTGGCAGGCAAGCGTAAGCAACGCGTGGTCGATGGCATTGCCGGAAAGAATGACGACCGGACGCTCGGCGGAAAGGCCACGCTCCAGAAGCGCAGAGGCGACACTGTCGACGATCCTGCGCGCTTCTTCGTAGGTGAGCTTGCGCCAGCCGTCGCCCGCGCGCTCGGCAAGATAGAGCTGCGCCGGAGCCTTATCGGCTGCGCGGCGGAAGAGTGCGGCCAGCGAAGGATCGAACCCCGGAAGCTTTGCACGCGAGCGCAACAGGATCGAGCCGTCGGGCTGGTCGGTGCGATCGACCGCCACAGGCGCGAAATTGACCGCCCGAAACGGCGGTTTGGAATTCTGCACGTTCACGGCGCTTCCCCATGCGTTCTTTGTATTTTCGGGAAGTATCAAGCAAGATAATGCATGGGTCAAACCTTGTTCTGACGGGCCTTGGAAATATATTTCCGCCCGGTTCAGGTAAGAATTGCAAGCATGGACAATCTGATCACGGCCGCCGTTCTCGTCATCGGGGACGAACTTCTCTCCGGGCGCACCAAGGATACGAACGTCGGCCACATCGCAGAAACGATGACCGCGATTGGCGTCGACCTGCGCGAAGTCCGTTTCGTGCCGGATATCGAAGACGAAATCGTTTCGGCGTTGAACGCGCTGCGTGCGCGCTACACCTACGTCTTCACGACCGGTGGCATAGGGCCGACGCATGACGACATTACCGCGGACGCGGTGGCGAAGGCGTTCGGAGTCGGCATCGATCACGATCCGCGCGCGGTCGCACTGTTGAAAGAGCGCTTCACCGACGGCGAGTTGAACGAAGCGCGGATGCGCATGGCGCGTATTCCGAACGGTGCCGAACTTGTCGTCAATCCGGTATCGAAGGCGCCGGGTTTCTGGATCGGCAACGTAATCACGATGGCGGGCGTGCCTGCGATCATGCGCGCGATGCTCGACCACGTGGTGCCGCAGTTGAAAACCGGGGCGAAGGTCCTGTCCGAGACCATCGACGCCGGATTGAAGGAAGGGGATGTCGCGAGCGATCTGCGCGAGATCGCGAAGCGTCACCCGGATACGACCATCGGTTCGTATCCTTATATGAACGAGAAAGGCTTCGCGACGCGGATCGTCGTTCGTTCGCGCGACGCCACGAAGCTGGCGGCTGCGCAGGCGGAAGTCGAGGAAATGTCGCGCCGCATTCTTGCGGAGTTGCAAACGAAGAAAGCAGCGCAGTCCGCGCCTTAATTTATCCGCCAATGTTCCAATAGCTTGCATCCGCCTGAAAACGAGGAGCAAGCCTATGGCCCGCCACTCACGACGCGACATTCTGATCGGAAGCGGGCTCGCGCTCGCGGGCTTCGCGTTGCCGAGCAATCTCGCATTCGCGCAAGGCACGGAGCTTGCGCCGACACCGGAGTGCCGCGATGCGCATGACGTGACCCCGCGGCAGACCGAGGGGCCTTATTACACACCGAATACTCCCGAACGCGCGAACCTGCGCGAGCCCGGCATGAAAGGCGTTGCGGTCGCGCTCGGCGGGCTCGTGCTGACGCGCGCCTGCAAGCCGGTTGCGAACACAGTGGTCGATCTCTGGCATTGCGATGATGCCGGCGCTTACGACAACACGGGCTTCCGGCTGCGCGGCTTCGTGAAGACCGATGCCGAGGGGCGCTACGCGTTCCAGACCATCGTGCCCGGGCTCTATCCGGGCCGCACCCGCCATTATCATGTGAAGGTGCAGGCGCCGCAGGCGCGGCTGCTCACGACGCAGCTTTACTTTCCGGACGAGCCTGGAAACGCCCGCGATTTCCTTTACCGGAAAGAACTGCTGATCCGCACCGCGAAAGTTGCGGACGGCATGGCGGCACGGTTCGATTTCGTCGTGGACATCCGCTAGCGAACTTGCGCTAATCGTCGCCGGATGGCTTGTCCGGTCCGGATCAACCGGGACCGGATAGGCAGGGGCGCAAGAGAATGATCGAGACGTCAGGCGGGCCGGACCGGCCGTTTCCGGTTTCCTGGGACCAGTTTCATCGCGATGCACGGGCGCTGGCGTGGCGGCTGCACGAGGCGGGGCCGTTCGAAGCCATCGTCTGCATCACCCGCGGCGGGCTCGTTCCCGCAGCGATCGTTTCGCGCGAACTCGACCTGCGCGTGATCGAAACGATCTCGATCGTGACCTATCGCGATTACAAGACGCAGGCCCGTCCGGAAGTCGTGAAGAGCATCGAGAGCAAGCTGCTCGCCACCAAGGGCGAGGGAATTCTCGTCGTCGACGATCTGGTCGACACCGGCACCACCGCAAAGATCGTGCGCGAGCTTCTGCCCAAGGCCCATTTTGCGACCGTCTACGCGAAGCCGTTGGGCCGGCCGTTGGTCGATACCTTCGTGACCGAAGTCTCGCAGGACACATGGATCTATTTTCCCTGGGATACGGCGCTTTCCTACGCGCCGCCGATCAGAGGGAAGGAGTAATGTCAGTCGTCCCCGCTTTCGCGGGGACGACTGCTTCTAAATCTTCGCAAACCTCAGCCGCAACGCATTGCCGACCACGCTGACCGAAGAGAGCGACATCGCTGCCGCGCCGACGATTGGCGAAAGCAGGATGCCGAACATCGGGTAGAGCACGCCGGCTGCGACCGGCACGCCTGCGGTGTTGTAGAGAAACGCGAAGAAGAGGTTCTGCCGGATATTCCGCATCGTCGCTTCGGAAAGATGCCGGGCGCGAACGATGCCCATCAGGTCGCCTTTCAAGAGCGTGATGCCGGCGCTTTCCATCGCGACATCGGTGCCGGTGCCCATGGCGATGCCGACATCGGCGGCAGCAAGCGCAGGAGCGTCGTTCACGCCGTCGCCCGCCATCGCTACCACGCGGCCCTCGGCGCGGAGTTTTTCGACGACCTTCGCTTTCTGGTCGGGCAGCACATCGGATTCGACTTCAGCGATACCGAGTTCCTTCGCGACGGCACGTGCCGTGGTCGCGTTGTCGCCGGTCAGCATCACGATGCGAATGCCATCTTTCTGGAGGGCTTCCAGCGCGCCACGCGTCGTCGTCTTCACCGGATCCTTGATCGCGAACACGCCCGCGGCTTTCGCATCGACGCCGACGAAAATCGCGGTCGCGCCGTTCTCGCGCAGCCGGTCGGCTTCGAATTCGAACTCGCCGGTATCGATGCCGCGTTCCTTCAGGTAGGCGGCGTTGCCGAGCGTGATGCACTTGCCTTCGACCCAGCCTAGCGCACCTTTGCCGGTCGGCGAGTTGAAATCGCGCACTTCGACGAGTGCAATCCCGCGCGCCTTCGCTTCCGCGACGATCGCGTCCGCAAGCGGATGCTCGCTCGCACGTTCCACGCTTGCGGCGAGATGCAGGAGTTCATTCTCCTGGTAGGCGTTGGAGAGGATCTTCGTGAGCTTCGGCTTGCCTTCCGTGAGCGTGCCGGTCTTGTCGATCACGAGCGTATCGACGCGCTCAAGCCGCTCCAGCGCCGCTGCGTTCTTCACGAGCACGCCCATCTGCGCGCCGCGCCCGACGCCAACCATGATCGACATCGGCGTTGCGAGACCGAGCGCGCAGGGGCAGGCGATGATGAGCACGGTGACGGCGGCGACCAGCGCGAAGCCGTAGCGCGGCTCGGGTCCGAATACCGACCATGCCGCGAAGGCGAGGATTGCGGCGAGGATCACGAGCGGCACGAACCAGCCCGATACGCGGTCGGCAAGGCGCTGAATGGGAGCGGCGGAGCGCTGCGCCTGCGCGACCATCTGCACGATCTGCGAGAGCATGGTGTCGCGGCCGACCTTCGTCGCTTTCATCACGAGTGCGCCGCTCGTGTTCACGGTACCCGCGATCAATCGCGCGTCCTTCTCCTTCGTGACCGGCATCGACTCGCCCGTCACCATCGACTCGTCCACGGACGAACGGCCCTCGATGACGACCCCGTCGACCGGAATCTTCTCGCCCGGCCGCACGCGCAGCCGGTCATCGACGGCGATCGCGTCGACGGCGACATCCTCTTCGTTGCCGTCCGGCTTGATCTTGCGGGCCTGCTTGGGTGCGAGGTTCAGGAGCGCCTTGATCGCACCGGACGTCTGTTCGCGTGCGCGAAGCTCCAGCACCTGTCCCAGCAGCACAAGCACGGTGATGACGGCCGACGCCTCGAAGTAGAGCGCGACATTGCCATGATGATCACGGAACGCCGCGGGGAAGATCGAGGGAACGAACAGCGCCACCACGCTGTAGATCCACGCCACCCCGGTGCCCATCGCGATCAGCGTGAACATGTTGAGGTTGCCGGAGCGCAGGCTTGCCCAGCCGCGCTCGAAGAAGGGCCAGCCGGCCCACAGCACGACCGGCGTTGCGAACAGGAATTGCAGCGGGCCGGAATACTCCGCCGGCACGAAGCTGATGCCGGTCAGATGCGGAATCATTTCGAGGAAGAAGACGGGGATCGTCAGCGCGAGCGCGATCCAGAAGCGCCGCGTCATGTCGATCAGTTCAGGATTCGGTGCATCGTCGAGACTGACGAGTTCGGGTTCGAGCGCCATGCCGCAGATCGGGCAGGAGCCGGGGCCGACCTGCCGGATCTCCGGATGCATCGGGCACGTATAGATCGTGCCTGCAGGAACATTCTCTTTCGGCTTCTCGCCGGCGAGATATTTCTCCGGATCCGCGATGAATTTCTCGCGGCATTTCGGATTGCAGAAGTAATAGGTGTGCCCGCGATATTCGTGGCGGTGCTTCGCCGTGTGCGGATCGACCATCATGCCGCAGACGGGGTCTTTCATCTTGTGGTCCTGCGCCTGTTTCTGCGCGCCGTGATCGTGCCCGGAGCAACAGCTTTTTCCGGACGCCTGATCCTGCTGCGCAGGGTTGTGTGCGTGATGGTCCGACATCGTTGCCTCTTGCCGTGTATACCCTAGGGGGGTATATAGAGCCCATGCAAAAGGAAGCCAAGGCGGAAACCCTCAAACGCCTCAACAGAATTGCAGGGCAGGTGCGCGGTCTTGCCGGTATGGTCGAGGAAGACCGCTACTGCATCGACATTCTGACGCAGCTATCCGCGGTACGCGCGGCGTTGCGGAAAGTGGAGGACGAAATTCTCCGCGACCACGTCAATCACTGCGTTGCAGGCGCAATCAAGAGCGGCAACAAAGCCGACCAGCACAAGAAAATCGATGAACTGATGGAAGTCTTCGCGCGCGCGGAGCGGTGAACCCCGCGCGCAGCAGATCGTCAGGCTTTTCTCGGGCAGGTGGACAGGCCGAGCAGCGTATAAAGCGGGCACCAGCCCATGGCTGCGGTCAGAATCGGAACGACGCCGATCCAGCCGACCCAGTTCCAGCCTGTGCCCGGAACGATGTAGCCGAGCGCGAAAGCAAGCAGCGCAATGCCGGCCACGATGCGAAGCACGCGGTCAATGACGCCTACATTCATCGGATAACCCCTTTTTGCATTTTCATGTGGCGCGAATATTCCTCGCGCTGGCGGCGCGGGAATTGATCCACGTCAACAGGCAAGGCGAATTCAGGCGTAGCGCTCGCGGGCGAGTGCTGCACCCTTGGAAAGCGCCGCAAGTTTCGCAAATGCAATCTCGCGTTTCATCGGTGCCATGCCGCAGTTCGTGCCGGGAAAAATCCGGTCTTTCGGAACGTAGCGCATGGCCTGTTCGATGACGGCGCAGACTTCTTCCGGCATTTCGATCTGGTCGGAGGCGACGTCGATCGCGCCGATCAGGATGTCCTTGCCTTCCAGCAATCCGATCAGGTCCATCGGCACCTTCGAATTGCGCGCTTCGAGCGAGACCTGTCCGATTTTGCTCTTCGCAAGCGCGGGGAAGATGTCCTGGTACTGCCGCCACTCGTCGCCAAGCGTTTTCTTCCAGTTGTTGTTCGCTTCGATGCCGTAGCCGTAACAGATGTGCACGGCGGTGGTGCAGTTGAGGCCTTCTGCGGCCACATGCAGCGCGTCGATGCCCCATTGCGTTACTTCATCCATGTAAACGTTGAACGCGGGTTCGTCGAACTGGACGACATCGACGCCGTCGGCTTCCAGCGCCCGCGCTTCCTGATTGAGGAGTTTCGCGAAGGCCATCGCCATCTTCACGCGGTCGCCATAGTGGCGGTCCGCGATGGTATCGATGATGGTCATCGGCCCGGGCAGCGTGAACTTCAGCTTGCGTTTCGTGTGCGCACGCGCGATCCGCGCTTCGAATTCGTGGACGCGGCCCTTGAGTTTCAGTTCGCCGGTGACCTGCGGCACCATCGCCTTGTAGCGGTCGGCGCGGATTCCCATTTCGACCTTGTTCGCGAAGTCGATGCCTTCGACTTTTTCGAGAAAGCCGTGCACGAAATGCTGCCGCGATTGCTCGCCTTCGGTGACGATGTCGATGCCCGCGTCTTCCTGCTCTTTCAGGATCAGCACGGTTGCGTCGCGCTTGGCATCCAGCAAAGCCTGGCCGGATTGCTTCCACGGCGCCCAGAGTTTGTTCGGCTCGGCGAGCCATGCAGGCTTGGGCAGACTTCCGGCGATCGTGGTTTCGAATAGCATAGGGTTTCCTCGGGTTTTCTTGTTTTGCGCGCGGCGTTAAGGCGCCGCTTGTTCTAGCGCTCGGGTAACGGAATGAACTCGGTTTCGTCAGGGACCTGTTTGAAGCGGCCGGTCTTCCAGTCTTCTTTCGCCTGCTCGATCCGCTCTTTGCTCGAGTGGACGAAATTCCACCAGATGTAGCGCGGGCCTTCCAAGGCAGCGCCGCCCAAGAACATCATGCGCGTCCAAGTGTTCGCGCGGACGGTAATCCTGTCGCCGGGACGGAAGATCAAAAGGCGAGGGCCTTCGAACCGGTCACCGGCGATCTCGACTTCGCCTTCGACGACATAAATCGCGCGCTCTTCGTGATCGGCGTCGAGCGGCGCGGAGGCTCCGGCATCGAGCACGACTTCGGCATAGAACCAGTCCGAATGCATGCCGACCGGAGATTTCTTGCCGAGCGTACTGCCCGCGATCACACGTGCCCGCAGTTTGCCGTCTTCGATGATCGGTAAGTCTTCAGCACGGAAATTCTGGAATGAAGGCGCGATCTCTTCCGCGGCTTTCGGCAGTGCGATCCAGCTTTGGATGCCGGACATTTTTATTCCCGAAGTCCGCGCGTCGCCGGGCGTGCGTTCGGAATGCGCGATCCCGCTACCGGCAGTCATCAGGTTCATCGCGCCCGGCGTGATCTCGAGGGCGTTGCCTTCGCTGTCGCGATGCATGATGCGTCCGTCGAAAAGATAAGTGACGGTGGCAAGCCCGATATGCGGGTGCGGGCGCACGTCCATGCCGTGTCCGGCGATGAACTGCACCGGCCCCATCTGATCGAAAAAGATGAAGGGGCCGACCATCTGGCGCTTGCCGTGCGGCAACGCGCGGCGCACTTCGAAGCCGCCGATGTCGCGGGCGCGGGGAACGATGACGAGCTCGAGCGCGTCGCAGGAGCGCTTGTCGCCGAGGATCGGGTCTTCCGAAGGATTCCAGCTCATGCGGCGATCTTAGGCTATTTTTCGTTCGATGCACGCGGCGTTCCTGCCCACATTGGTTGCAAGTGGGCAGCGGGCACGACTATGTTCCCGGCCGCTGCCGGCGTGGCGAAATGGTAGACGCAAGGGACTTAAAATCCCTCGGGGGGAAACCTCTGTCCCGGTTCGAGTCCGGGCGCCGGCACCAAATTAGGCTTCTCCTTCTCCTCCTGCGCTATCAGGCGAGGGCTCATTGTTTGCCCCTTTTTTTTGAATCTTTTTTCTTTCACTGATGCGGGTAATTTCTGCCAAGCGATTTTTTCTCTTTTCGCGGCTCACGTACCACTCATCAAAAAGTAACTCGATTAGATCAATTAGTGCACGTGCCTCACCGGGCTCAATCTCGACAACGAGATTTACGTCGCGCTCCATGTGGGCGCCAATATTTCCAATCTGTCGAACATGATCAATTGCTTCAACAGATTCTTCAGTGACACCAGAGGGTGCCTTTCCGTTCTCGACGCGCTTTTTTAGCTCTGAAACTTCGTCGACTAGCCTACTAAGAGAAATTCCGCAGAAGTCTCGGATCATTCCTTGAAGGCAGCGTCGTGCTAAAGTCGCACTTGATTTTGGGCTGAGTTCTCTGATCTTGCACGCTTCCTCGTAGTCATCACGAAGAGCTTTGGGAATAAAGGTCGGAAAGGGTTTCGCTTCCGAGCTAGGCCTCAGTTGGTCAGCTTGAACTATCGTTGCGGGATAGTAGCCGTAACCATCATTGCCATTCTTGGTTTCGCCCTTCGTGAACTGCCCGCGCAAAGTTATTTCGCCACAATCGGGATTAGCGCAGGCTTTCGCTATGAGTGTGTAGCCAGCTTCGCCGTATCTATGTTCCGCAAGTTTCAGTCGGTAAATTTGAACGGTTGACTGTCCATTTGTCAGAGTTTGAACGCGATTGCAGTATGGACAGGTCCAATTAGTCGGCATCATCGCTTCCCGATTGTGCAAAAAGAACGATTATAGCGGCATAGGTCGAAGCAAGAAAGCACAGCGGCTTACGACACTCCGCTTTCTCTCTTGCGGTATTTCGTTACGGGCCGTGCTCGCGCGCAGAGGTCATGATTCGCGAATCGATTCGTGCGATTCGCGGTCATCGATTCGGATATTTTCGCCGCAGCGATTCTCGATCGCGGTCAAGAAAACGAATCTTCTTGCGGGTCGCGAGACTCAGATAATCTCCTCGTAATTCGAGGAGGCCTCGGCATGCATTCGGATGACCGAATCGCGGTAACCGCGCTGATGGAAGCGAAGACGTTCGAATTGCGCGACACCGCAGCAAAGGCGCAGGCGGAAGCGCTGGCTGCGGGCAGGCAATGCGAGGCGGTTTCCTGGGCGGCACGCCTGCGGAGCATGGATCAGCGGATCGAGAAGTTCGGCCTGAAACGGCGCGAAATTCCGAAGGAAATTCTCGATCGTGCGCGTGACGTGATGTACCGCTCGGTGTCGCAAGGCGCCTGACAAGGTTCTGAAAACGTTTGTCCAGTGAGGGCACGCGCGTTTGCCTGCGCTGCGCGGTAATGGCTCGTTTCTAAACCGAAGCTAATCTTCACGTGGCGATAGCCTGCAGGAATGCACGGCGCTTTGCGGCGCCGTGCATTTTGTTGTGGCAGGGGCTTTACGCCGCGATGCGCGTGACCCGCGTGCCGCGTGAGAGCTTCCACATCGCGTACATCTGCAGTCCGGCGAAGATATCGACTGCGACGGCCTGCGCGATCACGAAGGCATAGCCGAGCCAGGTCGGCGCGAGATAGCCGGAAACAAGAAGGGCAGCCGAGCCGATCACCCATCCGACGTTCGCGACGATGACGGTCCATACGAAGCCATGCGTGAGCTGTTCGCGCAGCGAAGCGAAGCCGAGCGTCAATCCCCAGCCGACACAGAAGATGCCTACATAGGTCATGAGCGATGCCGGGAGATTGAGCAGGCCCGGCAGAAAACTCATTCCGCCGAGCATCAGAAGGCCGGTGGTGCCGGTTGCCGCAGCGTCGATCTGGAGCACGCGGCGCAGGAAGGGAGAAGGTGTGAACGTCATGGTGATTTCCTCATCAAAGTTGCCGTGACGCCACTCGTGCGCTCACCCCGGCGGATGGTCGATTACCTGCAAGGTAAACCGTCTGCGCCTTGAAAGATTATGATGCATTACTGTTGCGTATGCGTGTTGTTGCGGGCGCGCGAAGAATCCGTTTGTGTAGCCAATGCAATACTGACGAAGAATGTTTTACGGTTTTTGGCCAGGCTGCTCTGGATGAATCCGACCCCCGATACGAGCAAGACAATCAATCCTTCGCTGCCCATGCAGTCTGCTCACATGGAGCAGCGCGTGCGGCTCGATGCGCTTTTGCTCGGGCTTGCGGTCTTCGGCTGGGCCTTGTTCGGCATTCTTACACGCCAATCCGGCACGCTCGCTTCTTTCTGGCCGGCAAATGCATTTCTTCTCGCGATGCTGGTGCGGTTTCCCGATCTTGCAACCGCTTACGCTTGGCCGGCGGCTTTTCTGGGCTATGTTGCCGCGGATATTTTTACCGGCGGTTCACTGCTCGCGACCGGCCTGCTCACTTTCGCCAATCTTGCAGGTGTTGTCGTTGGCTATCGCCTTCTCCTCCGTATGGAGATTGCCGATCGCCGCTTGCGCCGGCCACTGGCGGTGCTGTTTCTGGTTCTAGTGCTTGCTGCCGCCTCCGCGGCTTCCGGTCTTGTCGGAGCGATCGCAAATCCGGTTCTGTTCCATGGGGATATTCTTTCCGGGTTCGGCTGGTGGTTCGTCACCGAATTGGTGAATTTTATCGCGATCGTACCCGTTATCCTGACGATCCCCGATCATCCCTGGCTTCTCGGCGACAGGCGGCGGCTGAGTCTTCCCGCGATCGAGCCGAGAAAACTGCTTCCTCTCGCATCGCTGTTATTGTCCGTTGCCGTTAGCGTTTTCGTGGGAGGACCCGGCGCGGTCGCTTTTCCGGTGCCTTCGCTATTGTGGTGCGCTGTCAGCTATCGGCTGTTCACGACGTCATTGCTGACGCTCGCCTTCAGCGTCTGGACGCTGCTTGGCCTTGCCAATGGCGTTTTGCAGGTTGCGACCGACGGCAGGATGGAGACGATTTCGCTACGTCTCGGCGTAATGCTGGTTGCGCTTGCGCCGCTGATGGTCGCAAGCGTCGTCGAGGAACGCAATCGCCTGATTGAGCAATTGCGCTACCTTGCGATGCATGACGACATGACCGGGTTGAAAAATCGCCTGGCGTTCTTCGAACTGGGCAAGGAAATGCTCGAGAAGGCCCGGCGCTCGAAACAGCCGAGTGCCCTGATGATGCTGGATATCGACGGCTTTAAGTCGATCAACGATACATTCGGTCATCAGGTAGGGGACAAGACCCTCATCGTTTTTGCCGACTGCCTGCGTCACTGCCTCCGCGAGAAGGATGTCTGCGGAAGGATAGGCGGCGAAGAGTTTGCTGTGGTGCTGTCAAATTGCTCGCCCGAAGACGCAAGAACAGTTGCCCGGAGAATTCTGCATGACTTCTCCGAAAGGCAGATCGATTGCGGACAGGAAACGCTGCGTGCGACCGTCAGCATCGGCGTTACCTTCTGCGCGGACAACGATGAATTCGAAGCGCTGCTTTCGCGAGCCGACAAGGCCCTGTATTGCGCAAAGCAGAACGGGCGCAATCGCGCGGAGTTTTCGCAGTCCGCGGGTTGATAATCGATAAGATCAACGAAACCTTCGCCGGCTGACGTGACGTCACCCTTGCGCCGGCCGCACCGCTGGCCGATTACCTGCTAGGTAAAAGGCGCACAGGCATTGCTGTGTCAGGGTTGCGAAACCGAAACGGGAGCCCATCCGATGCATCCGCTCGATGCTGCAACGAAGCTGGAAACGTCCGGGGACAGGTCCAGAGGCGCGACCTCGGACGCCTACTGGAACTTCACCGGGCCGTTCGGCGGCGCGACCGCGGCGACGCTTCTGAAGGCGGCGATGGATCATCCCGCTCGCCAGAACCTCCCGCTTGCGATGACGATCAATTACTGCGCGCCGGTAGCCAAAGGCGCATTCGATCTTCATGTTGCGGAAAAGCGCACCAATCGTTCGACGCAGCACTTCGCCGTCGAGATGAAGCAGGGCAGCGACACGATCATCACCTCGACGCTCGTCTTTGCCGCGCGGCCGGAGGGCTTTCTCCATACGCCAGGCGCGATGCCGAAGGTCCGGCAACCCGAAGAAATCGAGGCGCCGAAGGCGACCGCGCCGCTCGCCTGGATCGGGCGTTTCGACATGCGCTTCGCCAGCGGTTTTCCGTCGATGCGAAAGGATGACGCCGCGCCGCTCGGTAGTCCGCGCACGGAAGTCTGGATGCGTGACAATCCCTCGCGCCGGATGGATTTTCTGTCGCTGATGAACATGAGCGATGCGTTCTTCGCGCGTCCGTTTCATGTGCTCGGCCGTCTCATCCAGGTCGGCACGGTATCCATGACGACCTATTTCCATTGCGACGAGGCCGATCTCGCCGAAGTCGGCGACGACTATGTACTCGGCGTTGCGGATGCGAGCGTCTTCGCGAAGGGGTATGCCGATCAGGCGGCGTGGCTTTGGTCGCGGAGCGGGAAGCTGCTCGCGACCTCGCAGCAGATTCTTTATTTCCGCGACAAGCCGTTCGTTCCCGGTGGAAAGAAGTAACTAGCGCGCCACCAGCGGCGAGTACCCGAGGTGCATGCCGGCGTCGATCAGCAAGGTTTCACCGGTAACGTTGCGCGAGGCGTCCGAGAGGAAGAAGAGGGCGGAATCCGCGACATCTTCCGCGGTGGAGGCTACCTTGAGCGGCGAATTCGCGATGACGCGCTCGCGCAGGGACTCGCGGAATTTCTCTCCGACCGTCTTCGCAAACCACGGCGTATCAATGAAGCCGGGGCAGATCGCATTCACGCGAATCTTGGGTGCCAGCGCGCGGGCGAGCGTGATCGTCATCGTATTCAATGCGCCTTTGCTCGCGGCATAAGCCACCGATGAACCGACGCCGGTGACGCCGGCGATCGAAGACGTCATCAGCACGCTCGGCCGCGGTGCGGCTTCGAGGAGCGAGCGGGCCGCGCGCAACATCTGGAACGGGCCGACCGTGTTCACGCCGTAAAGCCGGAAGAAGTCTTCCTTGGAAAGCGCGTCGAGGTCCGCGTGGTTCGCTGCGACTTTGGTGATGCCCGCGTTGTTTGCGAGGCCGTCGAGCTTCCCGAATTTCGCCGCGGCTTCCACGATCTTCCTGCAATCCGCGTCTTCCGCCACGTCGCCTTGCACCACGACGACGTCCGCGCCGGCCTGGCGGCATGCGTCGGCGGTTTCTTCCGCTTCCTTTCTGCTGTTGGCGTAGTTGACGACGACGGCCTTTGCGCCGCGTTTCGCAGCACCGGTCGCGATGGCGGCACCCAATCCGGTGGAGGAGCCGGTCACCAGAATTACCTTGCCATCGAAGTCGCCGGCCATGTTCTGCTCCTGTCAGTTCATGCGTGAATTGCTACCGCAACCGTGCTGGGTCCTCCAGCGTCGGATTACCTTGGAGGTAATGGCCGCCGCGACCGCTCTGCGGTAAGTCTGGTTCATGGCCCAGACCAAACCCGCCGGCGAAGTCTTGCGCGAATGGCGCCAGCGCCGCCGCATGACGCAACTCGACCTCGCGCTCGAGGCCGACATTTCCGCGAAGCACCTGAGCTTCCTCGAAACCGGCCGCGCGCAGCCGAGCCGGGACATGGTGCTGAACCTCGCGGAACAACTCGAAATGCCGCTGCGCGAACGAAACAGCCTGCTCGTCGCCGCCGGCTACGCGCCGGTCTACGGCGAACGAAGCATCGCCGATCCCTCGCTGGCGAAGGCGCGGGAAGCGATCGAACTCGTGCTGAAAGGGCACGAGCCGTATCCCGCGGTCGCGGTCGACCGGCACTGGAATCTGGTATCGGCGAACAAGCCCATCGGGATCCTGATTGCAGGCATTGCCGAGGCCTTGCTGAAGCCGCCGCTGAACATCATCCGCATCAGCCTGCATCCGGGCGGGCTCGCGCCGCGGATCGTGAATTTTCATGAAGTGCGTGCGCACTTGCTCGCGCGGCTCAGGCGGCAGATCGATCTTTCCGGCGATGTTCAGCTTGCGGCGTTGCTGCGGGAAGTCTCCGCTTATCCGAAGCCGTCCCGCAGCGTGGTTCCGATCGCGGAGGGGAACGCGGACGATGTCGTCATCAAGACCATCCTCGATACGCCCGCTGGAAGGCTTTCTCTCTTCAGCACCATGACGATCTTCGGTTCGCCGGTGGATGTCACCCTTTCCGAGCTTGCCATCGAGTCGTTCTTCCCGGCAGACTCGGAGACCGCCGCGATCCTCCGGAAAATTTCAGAATAGACGCTGCATGAATTCGAACGCCTCCGCCGCGTCCGCGCCCGGCAGCATCCGGCTTGCGCTCGTTGCACTCTTGCTCGGCAACCTCTTCACGGGGATCGCGGTGCTGTCGCCGAGTGCGATGATGCGCGAGCTTTCCTCCGGTCTTTCGGTCAGCATTCCGCAAGTAGGGTTGCTGATCACCTTCGGTGCGATCGTGCTCACCATCGGGTCGCCGTTGATGGCGTGGCTCGGTTCGCGTTTCGACCGCAGGCTGCTGCTTGCGGGCACGATGTTCGTGAGTGCCGCGCTGCATGCAGCGATGGCGCTCGCACCGGAGTATTACACGCTGCTCGCCTTGCGGCTGATCATGCTTGTCGTGGTCGCGCTGTTCACACCGCAGGCCGCAGGCGTCGTTGCACTGATCGAGACGAACCCGGCGCGAAGGGCGGGCGCCATTTCGTTCGTGTTTCTCGGCTGGTCGCTCGCGGTTGCCGCAGGACTGCCGCTGATCACGCTGCTCACGCATCATGTGGGCTGGAGAGGCACGCTGGGTGCGGTCGCGGCTGCAACGTTGGTCTGCGGATTGCTCGTGCTCAATGCACTTCCGAAGAAACTTTTCGCTACCCCGGTTTCGCTCGCTACCTGGAAGACGGTCCTGCGCAATCCGTTCATGCTGTTGATCCTGCTGATCACGGTCTTGCAGACGAGCGGGCAGTTTCACGTTTTCCCGTATATCGAACCGCTCGCGGCCAAGCTCGCCGCTGCGACGCCGCGTGAGATCGGCATCCTGTTTGCGATCTTCGGCGTGACCGGGTTCATCGGAAACGTGATCGCCGCGCGGATCGTCGGGCGCTTGGGACCGATGAAGACGTCGTTGATCTTTTTCGGGTTCATTTTTGCCGGCATGCTGGTGTGGGCGGCCGGGACCGACACCTTCGTTCTGCTTGCGCTTGCGGCTACGATCTGGGGGATGGGTTTCGCTGCGGCAAACTCCATGCAGCAGGCGCGTCTCGTCGGCGCGGCGCCGGATCTGGCGAGTGCGACTGTCGCGCTGAATACGTCGTCGCTCTATATCGGGCAGGCGATCGGCTCGGGGATCGCGGGCTTCCTGTACGCACGCGGCGCGCTCGAAACGATCGGATACTCGGCCGTGCTCTTTGTCGCCGTCGCGATGCTGATCGCGGTGCTGTTTACCCGGAACGTGCGCTAGCGTTTCTTTCTTCCGCTACGCTTCGCTTTTTTGTGGCCGGGCCGGATCGGGTCGCAGCCGGCGCGTTCCCGGATGATGTCGTGTAACTCCTCGAGTTCCTTGTCAGTGAGGTCTTCGACCTGCGCGAAATCGTTCCGCGCGCCCTGCATCTTGATGATCAGTTCCGACAATTTCACCTGCACGGCCAGCGCATCGCGGTTCTGCGTGTTCTGAATCAGAAATACCATCAGGAAGGTGATGATGGTCGTGCCCGTGTTGATGACGAGCTGCCAGGTATCGGAGAACCCGAACACCGGCCCGCTGATCGCCCAGGTGGCGATCGTGAACACCGCGAGCACGAACACCCACGGGCTGCCTGCGAAGCGCGACGTATGATGCGCGAACTCGGTGAACCACGTATCGACGCGGTCGCTGAAGTCGCGGTCGCGGCGCAGGGCGATGGACGACGCTTTGATAGAGCTCTTGCTTTTGCTGCGGGCCATTCGGGGTCTTGCGGTGTTGTGCACCCGTAACGCCGGCAGCAGCCGATCCGTTCCCTAGCCCCGGTAAATCCACTCGTTCTGGCGCATCAGTCCGGTACCGCCGATGCGCTGCATCACGAGGTCTCGGCCATAGCTCAGCGGCATCGGCAGATGGTAGATGCGTCCGATATTGCGCGCAGCACTCTGGATCTGCCGGGTGCGGGGCATGCGAAGCCGCTCATAGGCGCGCAGCGCGGATACTTCGTCTCCGGTGTCGCGCAACGCTTCCGCAAGAACGACCGCGTCTTCGAGTGCCGCAGCGGCGCCCTGAGCCACGAAGGGAAACATGCCGTGCGCGGCATCGCCAAGCAGCGTTACCGCGCCTTTGCCCCACGCTGAGAGGAGAGGTGCTTCGAAGAGCGACCAGCGCCGGAATTGCGGGGCGGCCTCGATCACCGTGCGCGGCAGCGCATTCCACGGCGCGAAGCGCCGGACGACGTCTTCCTTCGGCACTTCCTCGCCCCAGAGTTCGGTCGATTGCCGCTCCATGGTGACGGCAACGAGGTTGACGAGGCTGCCATCGCCGACCGGGTAGTGCACGAGATGCGCGCCCGGCGCGAGCCAGACACGAACCTGCAATTTTCCGCGCATCTCGTCCGGCAGCAGGGTTGCGGCAATCGTCGCGCGCCAGGCCGACATGCCGCCGTGACGCGGCCCGGTGCCGGGGTGGAGTTTCGCCCGCACCGACGAGCGAATGCCGTCGGCGCCGATGAGGGCTGCGCCTGCAATCGTCTCGCCCTTCTGTCCGCCTTCGATGTGCGCGGTGACACCGGTTTCGTGCGCGTCAAAATCCACGAGCTTGTTGCCGTATCGCAGCTCGATGCCGGGATGCCTGTCGGCTACCGACGAAAGCGCTTCATGCAGGTCTGCGCGAAGGCATACGATGTAGGGCGACTTGAACCTTTCCCGCATGACCGCACCGAGCGGCATGGTGGCGAGCACGGAACGATTGATCGCGTTGCAGACGATCAGTTCTTCCGGCTCGACGGACTTCGCCATCACGGCGTCGAGTGCACCGATCTTTGCGAGTGCGCGCGTGGCATTCGGGGAAAGCTGGATGCCGGCTCCGGAGACATCCGGCGTGCGGTCGCGCTCCAGGACGATGACGCGGCAGCCGGCATCGGCCAGGGCGATGGACGCGGCGAGGCCGCCGATCCCGGCGCCTGCAACCAGAACCGTGCGCGGGCGCGTCACGGTAGCGGAGAGTTAAGCGGCTGCGGGCGCGCGGTATGCGCACTCGGGCGGATTGGACTGGTCCGCTTTCAGTTTCGGATTGTAGCGGTAGAGCGTCGAGCAATAGGGGCAGACGATCTCGTGGTCCGAACCCATGTCGAGATAGACATGCGGGTGATCGTAGGGCGGGTTCGCGCCGACGCACTTGAATTCGTGCGCGCCGATTTCGATCACGGGAATTCCCGCGTCGTTGTGGAAATGCGGAACGACGGAAGCGGCCATGGCCTTGCTCTTCTCTTGCCCTTGCTTTGCGCCGGCACCATAGCGGCATAATGCGCGCCGAAACAAGCAGATCGCTATCGGGAGGACCAAAATGCCGCGCGTAGTCTACGAAAAAGATGGGCGTATCGCCCGCGTCACGCTGAACCGCCCCGAGGCCATGAACGCGATCGACATGGAGCTTCCCGGCGAACTCGCAGCCGCAATCGAAAAGGCCAACGCCGATCCGAAGGTGCACGTGATCGTGCTTTCTGGCGCGGGCAAGGCATTCTGCTCGGGGTATGACCTGTCACTCTTTGCTTCGAGCGCGGGCAGCAATCCCGGCGTGCAGGACATGCCGTGGGACCCGATGAAGGACTATCAACTCATGATGGGCTTCACCGAGAAGTTCATGACGATTTTCCGCTCGTACCGTCCGGTCATCTGCAAGGTGCACGGGTTCGCGGTGGCCGGAGGATCGGACATCGCGCTCTGTTCGGATTTCGTCATCATGGGAGAGGATGCGCAGATCGGTTACATGCCGGCGCGCGTCTGGGGTTGCCCGACCACGGCGATGTGGGTCTACCGTCTCGGGGTGGAGCGCGCGAAGCGGATGCTGCTTACCGGCGACAAGATCGACGGCCGGGAAGCCGAGCGCCTCGGGCTCGTGCTGAAGGCCGTGCCGGCGGACGAACTCGACCGCGAGGTAGACCAGTTCGCGGAGCGCATGGCCTCCGTTCCGGTCAATCAACTCATGATGCAGAAGCTCATGATCAACCAGGCCTACGAAAACATGGGCCTGCGCACGACCCAGATGTTCGCGACGCTCTTCGACGGCATCACCCGCCACTCACCGGAAGGCATGGCCTTCAAGCGGCGTGCGGAAGAAGTCGGCTGGAAGGAGGCGGTGCGCGAGCGGGATTTGGGAACCTATGACTGGACCGCCGACCGGCCCATTAACCGTGCCGACTAGGGCTCCCTCGCTTTGCCGCAATCGCACCCCATCTATGGCGGCATGAGAGGTTTGCTTCTTCGTCTCGCTTTGGTGGCCGCGCTCGCGGCGGGCGTTGCCTATACGCTGCCGCACGCCTGGCGCGGCATGGAACTCGCCGTCGCCGCCGAGAAGAACCCGGCGAAGTTCGCCGACCTGCGCCTGCAGGGCTTCGACGCTGCCGCCGCCACGCAGGAGATCGAGGCCGCGCTGAAGGCGGGTGACGCGGAGATGGCTGCGAGTTTCGTAGCGCTTGCGGGCGACCGCGCAATCGAGCTTCCGAAAGAACTGCTGGCGAAAGTGGAAGCCGCGAATTCGGCGAGCGAATCCGCCAAACGCGGCATCTACAATTTCGCGCACGGTTTCATCACCGGCGAGCCGCAGGATATGTCGGGCTTTGCGGGCGCTGCGACCGGCGACCTTCTCGTCTTCGGCGATATCCGCGACATCGTGCGCGAAGGTTCGCGCTGGTTTCGCGGCATGGAGAGCGACCCGCTGATCGTGGGACTTGCCGCGGCGGGACTTGCCGTCACCGGCGCGACCTATTTCACGTGGGGCTCGGCCGCGCCCGCGCGCATCGGCTCCACTCTGGTCAAGGTCGCGCGGCGGACCGGAAAGCTTTCCGCAAAACTCGCAGACGATGTCGTGGTGCTTTTGAAGGCACGGAAAACCGGCCGCGTTTCGGCGGCGCTTACGGACGTCGCGCAGATCCAGCGCCGCGCCGGTACGCGCGTGGCACTCGAGAGCATGCGGCATGCCGACAATGTCGGCGATCTCGCGAAGGCGGGCGTACTTGCCGAGAAGAAGGGCAAGTCGACGCTTGCGATCTTCAAGACGCTCGGCCGCGGCGCGATTGCAGTCGGCGCGGGTGCGCTTGCGATTACCGGCTGGGTCGTGGGTGCCGCGAGCAGCCTTCTGTTCTTCGTATTCGCGGCCGTCAGTTTCGTCGCGACCTTGTTGCGCTGGCTGTGGCCGTCCCGCACGGCAGAACCGCATGCGCCGCGCAGCCGTTGGTTCGTCCGCGCCGCGCGCTGGATGTTCGAGCCGTTCCGGGCGCGTTCGGCATCCGCCACCCGCTGACACGACATCGAAATTCGATAGCCCGTCGTAGCGTCATGCCGCGGGCGCATGGATTTGCGCTGGCGAATCCGGCCCGCGGTGGCTAGACCATCTGCCCGATGCCAAATTTCACGCATTCCGGAACGACCATCGAATACATCGACGAGGGCGCGGGCGATCCCGTCGTGCTCGTGCACGGCTTTGCTTCCAACAAGGAAACGAACTGGATCTTTCCCGGCTGGATCAAGCCGCTGAAGGAAGCAGGTTACCGCGTAATCGCACTCGACAATCGCGGCCATGGTGCATCCACCAAGTATTACGAGACCGAGCGCTACCACATTCCGGAAATGACGAAGGACGTGATTGCGCTCCTCGACCATCTCGGAATCGAGAAGGCGGATCTGGTGGGCTACTCGATGGGTGCGCGGATCTCGGCTTATGCCGCGGCTCACTATCCGTCGCGCGTGCGCTCGGCCACGCTCGGCGGCATGGGCATCAATCTCACGCAGAGCGTGTCCAGCGGCAACACGGTTGCCAAGGCGCTGGAAGCGCCGAGTGCCGATGACGTCACTGATCCAATCGGCCTTTCGTTTCGGAAGTTTGCCGAACAGACCAAGAGCGATCTCAAGGCGCTTGCGGCACTTTCCTATTCGCATCAACGCATCGTGCCGCGCGAGGACGCCGCGCGCATTCGCGTGCCGGTGCTGGTCGTCGTCGGCACGAGGGATGACATTGCGGGCTCCGGCGAGGAGCTTGCCGAACTGATCCCCGGCGCGAAGTTCGTTTCACTCGCCGACCGCGATCACATGCGCACGGTCGGCGATCTCAACTTCAAGAAAGCCGTCATCGAATTTCTGAAGGAGCGGCCCTGATGCTCGACAATGCACCGCGCACGGAGACCTTCAAGGGATCGGCCGGCAACGATCTGGTCGGCGACTTCTACGGCAAAGGCGAACGGGCCGTTCTGCTTCTGCATGGCGGCGGGCAGACGCGGCATGCCTTCGCGGGCACCGCACAGGAACTTGCGAAGGCCGGCTGGACCGCGCTCGTGCTCGACCAGCGCGGCCATGGCGACTCCGCGTGGATCGAGAACGGCTCCTATGTCGTCGCGGATTTTGCGCGTGACGCGATTGCGATCGCAACGGAACTGACGAAGCGCTTCGGAAAGCCGCCGGTGCTGGTCGGTGCATCGCTCGGCGGCATGGCGGGCATGCTCGCCGAAGGCATGGCGTTCGACGAAAAGCGTGCGCCGAATTTCGCGGCGCTCGTGCTCGTCGATGTGACGCCGCGCTTCGATCCGGAGGGTGCATCGAAGATCCGCGACTTCATGCGCGGCAAGGCGTTCGAGGGTTTCGCGACGGTCGACGAGGCGGCGGATGCGGTCGCGCAGTATCTTCCGCACCGCAAGCGGCCGACCTCGACCGAGGGGCTTCGCAAAAATCTCCGCCAGCGCGACGGCCGCTGGTACTGGCACTGGGACCCGCGCTTCTTCGACGGCCCGCATCCGATCAGCGATCACCGCGAACAGTACGAGGCGGCGCGCGTGGAGGCGGTGCGTAACCTTCGCATTCCGGCGCTGCTCGTGCGCGGCGGTTCGTCCGAGCTCGTCAAGGAAGAGCACGTGAAAGAGTTCCTGGTCCTCGCGCCGCACGCGAAGTTCGTGGACGTCGCCGGCGCCCGGCACATGGTGGCGGGCGACCGCAACGACGTGTTTTCGGCGGCAATCGCAGACTTTTTGGCGGCTTTGCCGGAATAATTGCAAAAACCGGAAAAGCGAGTCTTTTGAATCGCTTGCTGCAGCCCGCTGAAAGCGCGATTTCGCTGCAACGAGTTCCGCTTCAGAATCCGATTCAGTTCATGTTGCGATTCAGATTCCGCGAAAAGGCGAGTCTTTTCGGGTCTTTCCCGCTTCACGTTACGAATGAACGGCGGCCGCAGTTTCAGAAGAGATTCAGCCGCGTTTTGTTCCTCATTCGCCCTGAAACTTGGCCTTCCGCTTCTCCAGAAACGCGCTGCGCCCCTCGCGGTAGTCGGCGCTGTCGAAGCAGCGGTCGGCGGCGTCTTTCACTGCCTTCATGTCCCGCGCGAACTCGTATCCGGCGGCATAATTGATCGCGAGCTTGCCAGCTTTGAGCGAGAGCGGCGCATTCTCCGCAATTGCGTTCGCAAGTGTTTCTACTTCCGGTTCAAGTGCACCTTCCGGCACGAGGCGATTGATGAGTCCGAGTTTTTCGGCTTCCGCGGCCTTCACGCGTCGCGCGGTGTAAAGCATGTCTTTCGCGCTCGAAGGTCCGATCGCAGCCACGATGTAGCGGATGGCGGAAGGCGGGTAGGCGAGACCGAGCTTGCCCGGCGGGATGCCGAACTCGGCGCTTTCGCTCGCAATCCGGAGATCGCAGGCCGCCGCGAGACCCATGCCGCCGCCAATGCAGAAGCTGCGGATCATCGCAATCGTCGGAAGCGGGCAGGCGGCAATCGCGTCGAACGCCACCACATTTGCGTCTTCGTAGGCCCGCGCGCCCGCAGCGTTCGCGCGCACGGTTTCGAATTCGGAAATGTCTGCTCCCGCACAGAAGGGAAGATCGCCGGCACCGCGCAGCACGACGACGCGCAGCGCTTTGTTCGCGCCGAATTCGCCGATCAGCTTTGCTACCTCCTTCCACATCGCGAAGGAAAGCGCGTTCTTGCGCTCGGGCCGGTCAAGGATCAGGTAACCAACAGGGCCTTTGATCTCGGCGCGGACTTGTCGGTTAACGGGTTGCGTCGCGTGCATGGCAGGAACCGGATTAATTGCTAACGGTTTTCAGGGTATCACGCTGTCATAGGATTTGTGCTAGAAGCAGCCAACCCCATTCACGACAAGCTAGACCGGAGCAGCGCTCATGGCCCTGCATAAGAAACTTCCTCAAGGCGTCCAGGCAATCGACCCGGTGTGGTCGCGCGTGCGCGACGAGGCCGAAGAGTGCGCGCGCCGCGAGCCGGCGCTGGCGTCCTTCATCTTCACGACCGTACTCAACCACGACAACCTCGAACATGCGATCGCGCATCGCGTGGCAGCTAGGCTCGGCTCCGCCGACGTTTCGAGCGAATTGATCGTGCAGGCATTCCGCGAGGCGATCGAGGCCGAGCTTTCGATCGGTGCCGCCATGCGGGCGGACATCGTTGCGGTTGCGGAACGCGATCCGGCGACCACCCGCTATCTGGAGCCGGTGCTTTACTACAAAGGTTTCCACGCGTTGCAGGCGCATCGCCTTGCGCACTTCCTCTGGCATCGCGGGCGCAAGGATTTCGCCCTCTATCTGCAGAGCCAGTCGTCTTCGGTGTTCGGTGTCGACATCAATCCGAACACGAAGGTCGGCAAAGGCATCTTCATCGATCATGCGACCGGCGTGGTGGTCGGGCAGACCGCGGTGATCGATGACGACGTCTCGATCCTGCAGGGTGTTACCCTCGGCGGCACCGGCAAGGAGCAGGGCGACCGCCATCCGAAGATCCGCCGCGGCGTGCTGCTCTCGGCGGGCGCCAAGGTGCTCGGCAACATCGAAGTCGGCTCCTGCGCACGCGTTGCGGCTGGCTCGGTCGTGCTGAAGCCGGTTCCCGCGAATGTGACGGTTGCCGGCGTGCCCGCGCGCGTCGTCGGTGACGCGGGCTGCAGGGACTCCGAGCCCGCGCGTTCCATGAACCAGATGTTCGACATGCCGTTCATGGGCGAGTCGATCTGATTTTTCCTTCCGGCTTGCCGGATCATCCAAGGCGCGGGTAGGTTGCCCGCGCCTTTCTAGTTTTCCGGAGATTCTCGTGGACCGCGACGAACTCGACCGCCTTCAGAACTATTTGCAGCGGATGCTCAATCCCGAGATCGGCCTTGCGGCCCGCGCGCGGGTCGAGAACATGGCGGAGATCGTGCTCGGCGACGAGCCGATCGGGCGCGTTACCGTGGACGACGAAGACGGCGACCGTTCCTATAACGTGACGGTGCCGGTCGAGATGCCTTCGGCTACGCCGAACCTGAACGAAGTGATCCGCGCGAAATTCGGCAACCAGAAGCTTCGCGTCGTGCCGCGTCCCAAGAAAACGGACTCGTCGGAAATCTACCTCGAAGACGAATACATCGCGGTGCTGTTTCGCGACGACGCGTCCGGCCGCTCGTGGACCTTCGAGATGGCGGTCCTCGACATCGACCTGGATCCGGAAGAGTAGTTTCGTCGTCCCGGCCAAGCAGCGCGAAGCGGTGCGCGAGCCGGGACCCATAACCGCCTGCATCTCATATTAGCACTGGGATTATGGGTCCCCGCCTTCGCGGGGACGACACAGCGCTTGCGCCAATTAACGTTGATCCCGGTTCGCGCTTGCGCCCCGCATTAAGACTTCATTAACCTCGCCGTCCATGGGGCTTTGGCCTGTTGGTTGGGTGGCGTTCGCGTGGTGTCTCAGGAAGCGTTGCAGTCGTTCTATGCGCTGGCGTTCGGGTTCGCCTTCGCCGGGATGTTGTGTTCCGGCTATCAGGTCTTCGCGGAGCGGCCTGCGAGCTTTTCGCTTCTGAATGCGACGCGGCTGCGGGCGCTGTCGGCCATTCCTTTCCTTGTCTTTGCGGCGCCCTTCATCATTCTGCGCAACACCGTCCGCGGGCGCATCCATGAGGATCGCAATATCGGGTTCGTTGCGCTCGCTACGATCATCGCGGGCTTCTGGAGCCTGTTTGCCGGCACCGCCGCGATCGAGGCGCTGCGCTTCGCCGCAGGACTGAACTAACCTCGCGCTTGCTCAGTATTTGTGGCATTGCCATTTTCCTCATCCTTCGAGACGCCGCGCGTTCCGCGCGGCTCCTCAGGATGAGGTTGGTTATATTCATGTCCTCACCCTGAGGAGCGCGAGCGAAAGCGAGCGCGTCTCGAAGGGTGAGCGGAGAGTGCAATGCCTGTCTATGAATTCGAAGGAATCCGCCCGGAGCTTCCGGCTGCGGACAAGCACTGGATCGCGCCGGATGCGAGCCTGATCGGGAAGGTGCGGCTCGCGGAGAATACCAGCATCTGGTTCTACGCGGTGCTGCGCGGCGACAACGAGTGGATCGAGATCGGCCACTCCTCGAACATTCAGGACGGCTGCGTACTGCACACCGATCCCGGCTTTCCGCTGAAAGTGGGCGAGGGCTGCACCGTCGGCCACAAGGCGATCCTTCATGGCTGCACGGTCGGCGACAATTCGCTGATCGGTATGGGCGCGACCGTGCTGAACGGCGCGAAGATCGGCAAAAACTCCATCGTTGGCGCGAATGCGCTCGTCACGGAAGGCAAGGAGTTTCCCGACGGCTCGCTGATCGTCGGCTCGCCCGCGAAGGTGGTCCGCGCGCTCGACGACAAGACGATTGCGTTTCTGAAGCTGGCCGCCGCAAGCTACTACAATCGCTGGCCGAAATACGCGAAGAGCTTCAAGCGGGTCGATTGAGCCGCCCAAACTAAAAAGCCGGCTTCTTTCGAAGCCGGCTTTTTAGATTCGCTCGCGGCGATCAGCGGAACAGCGAGAAGATACTGACCGATCGCGTATCGTCGCGGCGCGGACCCGCGGTGTCGACCGGAGGCGGATTGTAGTAGCCGCGCGCCTGCGCGGTCTTCGCATCGCCCTGGTTTCGGTAGGTCGCAGCCTCGAGATAGATGAAGAACTTCGCCTGCTGCGGCGTCCACCAGCGTGCGAGCTTCGCCTGATACTTACTCAGGCGCACGCAGCCGAGGCTCACCGGAGCGCCGAAGGTGCCGCCGGAGTCGAGGCCGCCCGCGATCTGGTGAATGCCGTTCGCGCGTTCGCCGACATATCCCTTTTCCGGCAGGAAGTGCATGAAGTTCGGCATCTCGATCGGGCTGCCGCCGTTCTCGAACATTGCGATATGCGAACGGCCGCCGCCCATGCGCTTGTCGCGCTTGGCGTCGGCCGGCGTGTAGCGGCGATCCGAACTCCAGTTGCGCGTCGAGATCACGTTGATCGGCGCATAGTACTTGTTGTCGGGGCGCTGCTGCCAGCGGCTCGAAGAGGTGATGAAGCGGTAGACCAGCTTCGGCTTGCCGTTCTGGATCTCGCAGAAGTTCAGCGTCTGGCCGACGCAATAGCCGTTGTAGACACGCGCCTTGACGATGTGATCGGTCTCGAAGCGCTGGACCTGGTCGAGGTAGTTCTTGAGGTCGTCCAGTTCGAACGACAGCGCTTCGAAATCGTCGAGCGACTCTTCGGCCTTCGTCAGCGTCGCGACGTTCTCTTTCGCGAGCGACGTGAATTCGACCTTGCGCTCGGCGGCGATCTTGCGAAGCCGCGGAACCTCCGAGAGCTGGTCGAGGCGGGTCAGGTATTCCTTCACGCCCTTGCAGATGCCGTTTTCGTCTGCGGTGTTGAAATCGGCGACGATGTAGCGGCCGCGGAGGTGCTCCGGCAGCTTCTCGTTTTCGTTGATCACTGCGGACACCGGAAACGGCGTTCCGGTCTTCAGGTCTTTGAGCTTCTCGAAAGGAATGCGGCACGGCGCGTCGATGTCATCGACCTTGCCCGCCGACATGGACGTGATGGTGGATTGTGCCAAAGCCGGTGACGCGATGACGCAAAGGGCTGCCAGGCCCGAAAGGATTGCGCGCATAAGACCCCCCATGGAAATGCCGAGTCCGGGCATACCAAGAATCTCGGGAACATTGATCTTCGCGCCCGGGCTTGGCAAGGCGCGAAAGGCTGCAATTCCCTCACAATTCCGTTTGCGATTTTGCTGCTTCATTTTTGACGTTTCTGCAAAAAAGTGAGGCCGGCTTCGGGGGGACGAAGCCGGCCTCCGCATGTCCGGTCAGGGGACGGGGAGGGGTGGGGACGTGACCGGGCCTGCGTTTCCTGTGTTTCTTTGCGTTACCTAGCTGCCACGAAGGGCGTCGGGCGGTCGTCGCCGAGCGAGACCCAGAGGTTCGGGTCGTGCTGGGCCTGCCGCTTGATGTAGCGGTAGCCGGTCGATGCCCACGGCAGGACTTCCTCGACCTGGTTGTCGAGAATGAACTCGCCCTTGTCGGTGCGAACCGTCAGCACCGAATGGCCTTCGCCCTTCTTGTCGCGCACGACGGTGATGAGGAGGGCGGAACGCGGCCAGCCGAGTTGCATCAGCATGCGGCGCTTCAGCAGGACGTAATCCTCGCAGTCGCCATAGCCGTCTTCCGGATAGGTCCACTTTTCGACCACGCCGTAATGTTCGAGATCGGTGAGCGGCTTGATGCGCTCGTTCACGAAGCGGTTGACGCGCTCGAGCTCGCGCTTGGCCTGTGCCGTGAACTGCACGTCGCGCGGCTGCATGCGCTCGACATTGCACTCCCACGGGCGCGCTTCGCAGAACTGCACCCAGCCGATCGGCGGACGGGTGTTCTCACCGACCGCCACATAAAGAATTTTCTTTTGCGCATACGCGGAGATGTTTCCGCAACACGCGATCGCGACGAACGCTGCCGCCACTGCGGCAGCACGCACGCCCATACTCTGATACGCAACCATACGACGCCCCAAACCCTGTTTTTCTTATTGAGGCGATCATGGCAGACACGTTTTGAGACTCGTCTAATCCGCGCCGCAAAAGTGCGGGCGTTGTTTCAGAAAACTGTTCTCGAGTTTTCGGATTCTTTGAATCGCATTTGTCTAAAATTGTAAGCATCGCTACGCGGCGCCGGGCGCGCGAAACAAAAAGGCCGCCCGTGAGGGCGGCCTTCGGATCGTCTCCGGACGTTTCCGGATCAGAGGTTTTCGTCGACCGAGATGTTCTGCTCGAGCATGTCCGCGCTCTGGACGCGCGCGAATTCGATCGCAAAACCCGTTTCCAGATGGCGTACCACGCGGCCGGGCGTGCGGCCGAGGGTCAGCGGCGTGCCGAGCGGCGGCTTGTCCCGCGCCTGCACGGCGGCACCCGATAGCGAGACGTCGAGCACGCGGACGGGGACCTGTTCTCCCGAGGCGAAGGTGAGCAGCGAACGCGGGTTCCGCAGCGTGTAGCGCTCGTGGCGGCGGTCTTCGGGCAGGCCCAGCGTGTTACGGTTTGCAAACCATGTCAGCTGATCGGCGAGCTTATCGCGGCGGCGGAGCGTGCCCTGCACCGTCATCGCGAAGCCGTTCTCGAACAGGCGGACGCAATGGCCTTCCAGACGACCGAGGTGGTCGATGTAGGCGACGACCGGCTCGCCGGGACGCGGCTGTGCGGGCGCGATCAGCGCCACGCCGCCCGGAGACATGTCGAGTGTGCGGCAGGAGAACTCGCGGCGATCGGCAAGCATGTAGCGACCGGTGAGGTCGATCTTTACGCGCTGGCTTCGGCGCCGCTCCTGATTGAGAGGAACCGTCACCGCTCTGTTCAATTGACGCATGCTGTTAGCCGATTTTCGCGCGAGAATTCACGAAAACCCTACGGGATGCGTGGTTAACGGGTCGTATCGCTCAGCGTTGCGTTACGAGCTTGGTTAACTCAGGCCGCCCTGCACGACGCGCAGACGTGCGTTGCCCGCCTGCCGGATCGTTGCGGAATCTCCAAAACCCCGATCGGCGGAATGAAGGATCCGAAGGGTCTTGATCCGCAGCCGCGCGAGCGGCTCCGTTCCGGTCCAATATGGGACATCGAGCGGGACGATCGAACCGAACATGCGGGCATGGGTTCGTCCGCGGTGGCGGAGCGGCAGCAGCAGCATCTCCAGATCGACCGCGCGGCCGTCGTCGGTTTCGCCGAGAAGGCTTGCGACGGCCGGGATCTGCCCGTCGGCGACCGCTTCCAGCAAGCCGAACAGGGTCGGGCGGTCTTCGGCCGCAAAAAAGGCACCGAGGCCGCGGCCGCGCATTTCATGCCCGATCAGCGCGCAAAGGCGGGTTCCCGCGAGCCGCACGGCGTGACGCGGGTTGTCGCCGTTCTCGAGCAGGAAGATATCGCCGAGCAGACGGCCGATCTCCGCCGGATCGATTTCGGCGCGCTCCGGCGCCGCGCGACCATTGCGCAGGCGATCCCAGTACGCGAGCAGCGCCCGTGCTGACGGATGTTTCATTCGAGGTTCCCCATGGCAGCGACCCGCCCGTAGCAACTTGGGACGGTGCCACGGTTACGGAGCAGGGGCTGTGCCGTTTGCAACGCGATCAACAGGGCGCGGCAGGTAGGGTTAACCGGCGCTTTCGCTTTCCCCTCCGAGTGGAACCGCTAGGGTGGGAATTGTTCAAGGCTCTCGAATTCGCGGGCCGGCCGCCGGAACTTCTCCGGATGGACGGCGGTCAACAAAGCGGACCCGCGCAAACTGAATGACGGAACTGGGGATGTGACCGGCCCGCGAAATGGGGATTTCGCGGGCCATTTCTTTTCTGCAATCCGGGCTTCCGGGGATAACCTTGCCCGTGCGGTTGGCGGCCTCTAAGGGGAAGCGGTGAATTACGCGAATTTCCCTCTGGAAGCGCAGCGCCGCCGCGAGCCGGTGTTCAATCTTCCTCCCGTGATCATCGTGCTGTCGGCGGTCCTGATCGCGGTGCATGTGTTGCGCCAATTTCTTTCCCAGGAAACCGATCTCAACCTTCTGCTCTGGACCGCTTTTCTACCGGCGCGTTACGGCAACGTTCCGGTGCTGAGCGGTCTTTTGCCCGGCGGCTTGCCTGCGGAGATCTGGACCTTCGTCACCTATGCGTTTCTTCATGGCGATGCGATCCATCTCGGCGTCAACCTGATCTGGTTTCTTGCGTTCGGCAGCGCGGTCGCATGGCGCTTCGGTGCAATGCGCTTCCTCGCGTTCTACGCAGTGACCGCTGCAGGCGGTGCTGCGGCGCATCTGGCTTCGCATTACGGCGACGTCGCGCCGCTGGTCGGGGCGTCGGGTGCCATCTCCGGAGCCATGGCTGCGGCGTTACGGTTTGCCTTCGAGGCAGGTGGTCCGTTGGGTGCGTGGCGCAATTCCGGGCCGGAAGCGTTTCGCGTCCCGGCGTCGCCGCTGTTTACCGCGCTTCGCAATCCGCAGGTGCTGGCCTTTCTGGGTGTCTGGTTCGCGCTCAATCTGCTGTTCGGCACCTCCAGCGCCATCTCCGGTTACGCGGAGGGGACGGTCGCCTGGCAGGCGCATATCGGGGGCTTCGTCGCGGGCCTGCTTCTGTTTCCGCTGTTCGATCCGGTGCGCCGCCCGACGCTGCACTGAAAAATCGTCGTTGCACCGCAGCTTGCGATGCAACCAAAACCTGCCAATCTTGGTTGTCTATCGGCCCCGCATTTCCGGAGGATTCGATGACTGTCCGCAAGATCTTGAATCTCAAAGGCTCCGACGTGATGACCATCGCGCCGGACAAGAGGCTGCTCGACGCCATCGCACTGCTCACGAAACACAGGATCGGCGCGCTGGTCGTGACCGGAAACAGCCGCGAGGTGGTCGGCATTATTTCCGAGCGCGACATCGTCCGGCTGCTCTCGAATACCGACAACAACCGTTTCGAGAACGCGGTTTCTTCGGCGATGACGAAAGAAGTGAAGACCTGCAAGCCCGAAGACACCATCCAGCGCGTCATGCAGGTGATGACCGCGGGACGTTTCCGTCACATGCCGGTCGTGGAAAACGGCAGGCTGGCCGGGGTCATCTCCATCGGCGACGTCGTAAAGCTGCGGCTGGAAGAGATGGAGCGCGAGAGCGAACACCTCAAAGAGTATATCGCGACGGCTTAGCCAACATCGTCATGTCCGCGACGAGCGCGGGCATGACGAAATTTGAAGTTGGTACCTCATGCAGAAAGTGCCGCGACAGTTTCGGCGATATCGGCGAGCGCCCGCTCGGTGGCTTCTTCGCCGGCACGGATCGACTCTTCCGCGCGGTAGAACTCGAACAGCCCGACGTGGTTGAGGCGCGGCGAGATCATCACGTCCGGCGGGTCGCCGGCGAGACGCGAACGCGAGATGCGGTCCTGCGTGATGTTAAAGGCATCCATCATGACCGACGAGATTCCGCGCGGGCCGTCGTGCGGAGTCTGCACGCGCCGCCGGGGCAGGCCGAAGACATTGCCGAACAGATTGCGCGGGGCCGCGGCTGCAGGTGAGGCGGGTTCTTCATCGGGATCGGTGCCGCTGTCCTGAATGACCGTGCCTTTGCCGAAGACGTCCGAATGCAGGTTGACCGCGATCACGACACGCGCGCCGAGCGCACGGGCCGCCGAAACCGGGATCGGGTTCACGAGCGCGCCGTCCACGAGCCAGCGTTCACCGACGCGGATCGGCGTGAAGATTCCCGGCAGCGCATAGCTCGCACGCATCGACTGAATGAGATTGCCGCGCGTGAGCCATATTTCGTGACCGGAGGACAATTCGGTCGCGATCGCCGCGTATTTGAACGGCAACTCTTCGATCAGCGTTTCGCCGAAGTTCGTTTCCAGAAGTCGCGCGAGGCGGCCGCCGGAGATGAGACCGTTGCCGCCGATGCGCCAATCCATGAAGCCGAACATGCGCCGCTTGGTCATGGAGCGCGCGAACTCTTCGAGCTGGTCGAGACGGTCTGCCGCCCAGGCGCCACCGGCAAGCGCACCCATGGACGTGCCGGCGATCACGTCAGGACGGATGCCGGCCTTGGTGAGCGCCCTGAGTACGCCGATATGCGCCCAGCCGCGCGCCGCTCCGCCGCCGAGCGCAAGCCCGATGCGCGGCGAGCCTGCCTTCGGTTCCTGCCGGTCGACGGGGATATTCCGGTCGGTCTCTGCGGGGGATTTATTGCGGCTGAAGACGTTCAATAACATGCTGTACCGTGACGCTGCGCGAAGGCGCGAAACCTTGCCTTGATCAACGACGATCGTCGCTGGAAGTTTCCTAGCGCCAAACCTAGGCAGGATCGCGTCGGCAAAAGTGCGAATTTAGTCGAAGGAGAGGGCTGTCTTGGGGCTGCCGAGCGCGATCGTCCGGTAAAAGCAGGAGCGGCGTCCGGTGTGGCAGGTCTTGCCGTCGCCGGTCACGCTGACCTTGAGCAGCACGGCGTCCTGGTCGCAGTCGATCCGCATCTCTGAAACGCGCAAAACATTCCCGCTGGTCTCGCCCTTCTTCCAGAGCGACTTGCGCGAGCGCGACCAGAACCAGCCTTCGCGCGTCTCGATGGTGCGCTTCAGTGCGTCTTCGTTCATGTGTGCGAGCATCAGGATTTCGCCGGTCGCCTCGTCCGCGACAATCGCGCTGATGAGACCGTTCGCGTCGTAGCGCGGGGTGAGGGCGCGGCCCTCTTCGAGTTCTTTGTCGTGCATCGGAATCGTCCTGATCGCGTGTGTATGGCTCTTTTTTATCTGGGCATGATCTTATCCGAAAACCGGTATCCATCCCCGGATCATGTCCGAGGACATGCTTTTCGGGATCATGCCCTAAAAGAAAACGGGCCCTCGCGGGCCCGTTCTGTCTTTTGCGTGGTGAGGCGGTTCAGTCCTTGCGGCCGCCGCGCACCAGCGTGAAGAAGCGGACCTGTTCGGCCGGATCGTCGCGGAAGACGCCGGTGAACTGGGTGGTCACAGTCGATACGCCCTGACGCTGCACGCCGCGCATCGCCATGCACATGTGCTCGGCTTCGATCATCACGGCGCAGCCGCGCGGCTTCAGGTGATCGTCGATCGCGTCGGTGATCTGCGAGGTGAGGTGCTCCTGCGTCTGCAGACGGCGGCCGAAGATCTCGATGAGACGCGAGAACTTCGAGAGGCCGACCACGCGTTCGACCGGGAAGTAGGCGATGTGCGCCTTGCCCATCATCGGCATGACGTGGTGTTCGCAGTGCGAGAAGAAAGGAATATCGCGCACCACGACGAGGTCGTCGAAGGTGCCGATCTCGCCGAAGGTGCGGCCGAGAATTTCTTCCGGCGTCTCGCCGTAGCCGCCGAAGACTTCCTCGTAGGCCTTCACCATGCGGCGCGGCGTATCGAGCAGTCCTTCGCGGTTCGGGTTGTCGCCGGTCCATGCGATCAGCGTACGGGCAGCAGCCTCCGCCTCCTCACGAGTGGGGCGCTTTACCGGGGTCAGTTCGGGTGCTGCATCCGGCTGCTTCAGCAGCGACGTGACGACGGCATCCATCTTGGTCTTCTCCATTCGAGCCGGTCGACGCCCGTCGTCCGGCGAAACTTTGCGTTTTGCAGTCCGGCCTCCGGGCGGAGGGGCGGCCATGCAGGAGGCACATCACTTCCCGTCAGCCGGGTGCCTTCCAACCCGTGCTTACCGGTCTTATCTTTCCGGGGATCTTGACCTACGAAAGACGCCCTTGTGGCAGTTTCCCGAAAACCGTCCGCCTTGGACAAGGCATCCAGCAACCGTGAGAACTAGCACCCCCGTACAATAGTTCCCGCAAGCCGTGAAGGAATCTGGTTACGGATTGCGGCAAATTCGCGAACTTGGAAATAGCCTGCGGATGCTGAACAGAGCCTGACAATGCTGAATGACGTCTATAACCGCCGGATCCTGGAGCTGGCCGCGGACATCCCGCGGAGCGGCCGTCTGCCCCATCCCGACGCCTCGGCCACAGCCCATTCCAAGCTCTGCGGATCGACCGTCACGGTCGACCTGAAAATGGAGGGGGATCGGGTTACCGATTTCGCCCATGACGTTCGGGCCTGTGCGCTCGGACAGGCTTCTTCCTCAATCATGGCGCGAAACGTCGTCGGGGCGACCGCCGCCGAACTGCGGGAAATCCGCAGCGAGATGTACAAAATGCTCAAAGAGAATGGTCCGGCACCGACCGGTAAGTGGGCCGACCTCGCGGTGCTCGAACCGGTCCGGGACTACAAGGCCCGCCATGCCTCGACCCTGCTCACCTTCGACGCCGTGGTCGATGCCATCGGGAAGATCGAAAAACCCGCGAACGGAAGTTAGGTTTGCTGCGCTACGGCGTTACGCGGCGAAACCGAAAGTGATGAAGACACCCCAACCGGAATGCACGCACGGCCGGCCGGCGAAGGGCTTTCCCCTGCGCTGGAGCGCGCCGGGGGCGTCCGCGATGCGCCTGCTCGTTCTCGGTTACCGCTACAGCCTTTCGATGCTGATGGGCCGGACCTGCCGGCACCTGCCGACCTGTTCGGAGTACGCCGACGAGGCGCTCGCGCGTCATGGCGCCTGGGCGGGCGGCTGGATGACGCTCGCGCGGATCGTTCGCTGCGGCCCGTTCGGTACCTCGGGGCTCGATTTCGTGCCGGATGCTTTACCCGCGCAGGCGCGCTGGTATATGCCGTGGCGCTACGGGCGCTGGCGCGGCACCAACGAGTCGCCGCCGGCTAAATTGGAAAAATAGTCGCTTACCTGCCTGGTTTGCAGGAGTGAGCAGGAGGACATGATGGTCACGCTGACCTTTCCCGACGGCGCACGCCGCGAATTTCAAAACGGAATCTCCGGTCTCGACATTGCGAAGGGCATCTCCCCTTCGCTTGCCAAGCGCACGATTGCGATGGCGCTCGATGGCGAGGTCATGGACCTCACCGATCCGATCAACCGCGACGCCAGGATCGAATTCATCTCGCGCGAAGACCCGCGTGGGCTCGAGTTGATCCGCCATGACGCCGCGCATGTGATGGCGGAAGCCGTGCAGGAGCTTTTTCCCGGCACGCAGGTCACCATCGGTCCGTCGATCGAAAACGGGTTCTATTACGACTTCTTCCGCAATCAGCCGTTCACGCCGGAAGACTTCCCCGCGATCGAAAAGAAGATGAAAGAGATCATCGCGCGGGACAAACCGTTCACGAAGGAAGTCTGGACGCGCGATCAGGCGAAGAAAGTCTTCAAAGACAAAGGCGAGAACTTCAAGGTCGAGCTCGTCGAGAGCATTCCCGCCGATCAGGAACTGAAGATCTACAAGCAGGGCGAATGGTTCGATCTCTGCCGCGGGCCGCACATGCCTTCGACCGGCAAGGTCGGCAACGCCTTCAAGCTGATGAAGGTCGCGGGCGCGTATTGGCGCGGCGATGCCAACAATCCGATGCTGACGCGCATCTACGGCACCGCGTGGCCGGACCAGAAGCAACTCGACGATTACCTGCATCGCCTCGAGGAGGCGGAAAAACGCGACCACCGCAAGCTCGGCCGCGAGATGGATCTCTTCCATTTTCAGGAGGAAGGTCCGGGCGTCGTGTTCTGGCACGCGAAAGGCTGGTCGCTGTTCCAGTCCATCGTCGCTTATATGCGCAGGCGCTTGCGCGGCGACTACGAGGAAGTGAACGCGCCGCAGATGCTCGACAAGTCGCTTTGGGAAACCTCCGGGCACTGGGACTGGTATCGCGAGAACATGTTCGCGGCGCAGTCGGCCGGCGACGAAGCCGAAGACAAGCGCTGGTTCGCGATCAAGCCGATGAACTGTCCGGGGCACGTGCAGATTTTCAAGCACGGCCTGAAAAGCTATCGCGATCTGCCGATCCGTCTTGCCGAATTCGGCGTTGTGCATCGCTATGAACCGTCGGGCGCGATGCACGGGCTTTTGCGCGTGCGCGGCTTCACGCAGGACGACGCGCATGTGTTCTGCACCGAAGACCAGCTCGCTGCCGAGTGCCTCAAGATCAACGATCTTATTCTCTCGACCTATGACGACTTCGGCTTCACCGGCGAACTGACGGTGAAACTCTCGACGCGCCCGGAAAAGCGCGTCGGCGCGGATGCCTCGTGGGATCACGCCGAAGCCGTGATGGAAAAGGTCTTGAAGCAGATCGCCGATCAGTCGAATGGGCGCATCAAGACGGCGATCAATCCGGGCGAGGGCGCGTTCTACGGGCCGAAGTTCGAATATGTGCTGCGCGACGCTATCGGCCGCGACTGGCAATGCGGCACGACGCAGGTCGACTTCAACCTGCCGGAGCGTTTCGGCGCGTTCTACATCGACGCCGATGGCGGCAAGAAAACGCCGGTCATGGTGCATCGCGCGATCTGCGGTTCGCTCGAGCGCTTCACGGGCATTCTGATCGAGCATCACACCGGGCATTTCCCGCTGTGGTTGGCGCCGCTGCAGGTCAAGGTCTGCACCATCACGCAGGACGCCGACGCCTACGCAAACGACGTGCAGAAGGCGGCCTTCAAGCTCGGCCTGCGCACGGAACTCGATCTGCGGAACGAGAAGATCAACTATAAAGTCCGCGAACACTCGCTCGCGAAAATTCCGGTGCTCCTGGTCGTCGGCAAGAAGGAAGCGGAGGAGCGCACGGTTTCGATCCGCCGCCTCGGTTCGCAGAACCAGACGTCGATGCCGCTCGATGCCGCGCTCGCGGCACTCGTTGCCGAAGCGCTGCCGCCGGATCTGAAGCGCGAGAAGGACGACGAGGCGGCTTAGTCCTCATGGTGAGGAGCATCGCGTAAGCGATGCGTCTCGGAGGATGAGGATTTACCGCGCCGTCGGCGCTTGTTGCGGCGTCTGCGCCTGATTTTCGGCGCGTGCGAGTACTTCGACTTCGCGGTCGCGGCCCGCGACGACCTTGAAGTTCGCCTGATACGTCTTGCCGTCATGGCGCGCGACGGCGACGTATTCGCCGTCCGCGAGCACGATCGACGGAAACGCGCCGATGAATTCCTTGATCGAGTCGCCGCCGGGCGTCAGCACGGACCACGAAGTATTCGCGAGCGCTTCGCCGCCGGTCGCGTGCACGAGGCGAAGCGTGATCTGTGCCGCGCGGTGATGCACGGTGGCGTCGGTCAGGCGGCCGGGTTCGATGCGGACATCCGCCGTGATGGTCGAATTGCCTTCGCCGTAGGTCGACAGAACGTAATAGTTGCCGGCAGGGAGCAGCACGACGTCTCCCGGCACGACGCCGCGGATCACCGGAGGCCGGTCGCTGCGCGCGGCGCGTTTCTTCTTGCCGTCGGCCGAGGCGCGCTGGAGAAAGTTGCCTTCATAGACATCGAAGCGAAGCTTGGCCGATGCGATTTCCGCGTCGGCGACGCGGCCGCGAAGCCGCAAGCCGCCAGCAGCAACGATCATGGTCTCGCGGCGGTTTTCCGTGACATCCATGCGCTGTGCGAAACTTGCGATGCCATAGGCCACGTGGACGACATACTTCCCGGGAGGCAGCGAAAAGGTCGGCGAAGCTTCCTGCGACTCGGAGACGAGAAACAGCGGCTGCTCCGTGCCCGGCCGTTCGACGAAGATCCGCCAGTGCAGCGCCCGGGTCACGTTCTGACCCTCCGGTGAATAGCGCGCGGTGAGGTTCAGGGATAAGCGCTGGGGCGTGTTCGCGGGTGGCGTTTCCTTCGCCGCGGGCCGCGCCGCGGGCGGCGGTGTCTGTTGCTGCTGCGCGGCCGGAGGCGGGGCGAGCGGCGTCGGCGGCCCCTGTGGCGGCGGTGGATTGGGGATGTTGCCGGGCGGCGTGGGCGGAACGTTCGGGCCCTGGAACGGGAACCACTGCGCCGGAGACGTGCCTGCGCCGACGAGCAGCATCATGAGGGCCGCAAGCGGGGCGCGGAAGCGGGAAATGCACGTCATGGCGGTGTTTTAGCCCCGGAGCCTTTGAATGCAAGCCGGGAGGGCCAGCCTTGCCCGGCGGTCGTTGGAGACGCTGGGTATGCATGCTACCGCTCCCCGGCTTTTTCGAGACCGGAAACAGAATGCCTGAAGCCCTGGAACTGCTCAAAACCCGCACGTCGCCCAAAGCGCAGGATCTCGCCGAGCCCGCGCCGAATGACCGGCAACTGAACGAAATCCTTTCGGTCGCGGCCCGGGTGCCCGACCACGGCATGATGAAGCCCTGGCGCTTCATCGTTCTGCCCAAGGAAACGCGCGGACCTCTCGCCGAGAAGATCGCCGCGAACTTCCGCGCCGGAAATCCGAACGCGACCGATGCCGAGGTCGAGAAGCAGCGCGCCCGCTTCGGCGGCAGTCCGCTCATCGTGACGGTCGTGTGCAAGGTCGCGCCGAACCCGAAGGTGCCGGACGTCGAGCAGCTTCTTTCCGCGGGTGCGGCCTGCATGAATTTGCTCAACGCCGCGCACGCGTTGGGCTTCGCTGCAAACTGGCTCACCGGCTGGGCGGCGTTCGATGCGTCGAGCCGCGAACTGTTCGGGCTTGCCGCCAACGAGCAGATCGTGGGCTTCATCCATATCGGAACGGTGAAGGGCGAAGTCTTCCAGCGTCCGCGTCCCGACATGGCGCAGATCGTGAGCAGGCTTTAAATGCGCATGATCTTGTCCGAAAACCGTTTCACACTTTTCGGGATCATGCGCTGATGTTCTACGAACCCATCAAACGTAATCACGGTCTTCCGCACGATCCGTTCAAGGCGATCGTGGCGCCGCGGCCGATCGGCTGGATCAGTTCGGTGGACAAGGCCGGTCACGTCAATCTTGCGCCCTACAGCTTCTTCAACGGGGTCGCGACGTTTCCGCCGATGGTGATGTTCGCGAGCGACGGCTTCAAGGATTCGGTCCGCAACATCAGCGAGACGATGGAGTTCGTCTGCAACCTTGCGACCTGGGACCTGCGCGAGGCGATGAACAAATCTTCCGAGAGCGTGCCGCACGACGTGAACGAGTTCGAACTCGCCGGACTGACGCAGGCGCCTTCGAAACTCGTGAAGCCGCCGCGTGTCGCAGAAGCGCCGTGCGCGCTCGAATGCAAGGCGACCCAGATCGTGCAGATGCGCGGTGCGGACGGTTCGCCGCGCGACAACTACGTGACCTTCGGCGAAGTCGTCGGCATCCACATCGACGAGAAGTACATCAAGAACGGCATTCTCGACGCCGCCGCGCTGAAGCCCATCGCGCGGCTCGGCTATCGCGACTATTCGGTCGTGACCGAACTGTTCCAGATGACGCGGCCGGACGAGTTGAAGCGGTAGTTATTTCGCAACCCGCGCCAAGAGCCGCAGCGCCCGCTTCAGGTGCGGCTGGTCGTACATCTGGCCGTCCAGCGAAATCACTCCGGCATTGCCTGCCGCCTCGAACGCGCCGATCAGCCGCTTCGCTTTCGCGATGGCTTCTTCGCTCGGCGTGAAAATTGCGTTGATCACCGGCACCTGATCGGGGTGGATCGCCATCTTGCCGGTGAAGCCGTCGCGACGGCCTTCCAGCGTTTCGCGCTTCAGGCCTTCGGCGTCACGGAAGTTCGGATAGATCGAGTCGATCGGCGCGACATCGGCCGCAACCGCCGCAATCAGACATTGTGCGCGGGCGAGGCGATAGGGATCGGTGTAATCGCCCTTTTCGTTGCGGTTCGTTTCCGCGCCGAGATCGGCGGATAAATCCTCTGCGCCCCAGGTCATGCCGTCGAGGCGCTCGCTCGATCCACGGTAGTTGTGAAGACCAAAGAGCGCCTGTGCGCTTTCGGTGACGAGCACGAGAATGCGGGTGGTGCCTTCGTCGATGTCGTGCAGCGCTTCGCGTGCGGTGATCTTGGCATCGAGGTGCGTGACATCGCCGCCGTGCCGGCTCTTCGGAAACAGGATGCCGTCCGGGTGCGCGGTCATCACGACATCGAGGTCGGCGTCGGTCAGGCCGGTGTCGAGCGCGTTCACGCGCACGAAGAGGCGTGGGCGCTCCTTCTTGCCCGCATGCGCGAGCAGGTAGTCGCGGACGGTCTCGCGCGCCTTTTGCTTGTTGTCGGGGGCTACTGAATCTTCGAGGTCGAGCAGCAGCGCGTCGGCGCCGCTCGCCATGCCCTTTTCGAGCTTGCGCGGCGCGTCGCCCGGAACGAACAGGTAGGAGCGCATCAGACGTTCACTTTGCGCTTCAGCATGAAAGCCTGCCGCTTGCATTCGGCGACGAGCTTGCCGTCCTGATTGTAGGTGCGGTGGTGGAAGTCCACGATGCCGGCATCGGGCCGGGATTTCGACTCGCGCTTGCCCATGACCTCGGTCGTGCAGCGCACGGTGTCGCCCTCGAACAGCGGGTGCGGGAATTTCACGTCGGTCATGCCGAGGTTCGCGATCGTGGTGCCGACCGTGGTGTCGTTGACCGAGATGCCGATCATCAGCCCCAGCGTGAACAGGGAGTTCATCAGCGGCTGGCCCCACTGGGTCTCCTTCTCGCAGAACTCGCGGTCGATATGGAGCGGCTGCGGGTTCAGCGTCATGTTCGAGAACAGCATGTTGTCCATCTGGGTGACCGTCCGCCGCAGGCGGTGTTCGATCAGGGTGCCCGCCTTGAAGTCCTCGAAATACATGCCCCCGCGGGGGTGGCGGTCGGCTTCAGGCACCATGGTGCGTCTCCCGGAATTCCATCGTTAAGATTCCATTTACCATAAAGGGCCAAGTTCCAAGCGGGTCTTTCCGGCAGGGGGGTCGGTGAGCCCGGGGACGCCAGCCATGCTTCTCGACTCGCTATTCAACTCGGGTGAGCGCGTAACCGCAGCCATCCGCTCGGCAAGCCAGCAGACCGGCATTTCCTTCGACTACCTCATGAAGACGGCCTATCGCGAGTCCGCGCTCAACCCGAGCGCGCAGGCTTCGACCTCGTCGGCGCGAGGCCTGTTCCAGTTCATCGATACGACCTGGCTTGCGACCGTCAAGGAAGACGGTGCCGCTTTCGGCCTTCAGCAGTACGCGAACCAGATCGAGAAGACCGCGGACGGGCAATACCTGGTGCAGGATCCGACGGCTCGCGCGCAGATCCTGCGGCTGCGCGACAATCCGGAAATCGCATCGAACATGGCAGCCGCTTTCTCGAAGCGGAACGCTATGGAAATCCAGAGCGTGCTCGGCCGTCAGCCGACCGAAGGCGAGCTCTACATCGCGCATTTCCTCGGCGCGAACGGCGCGAAGCGTTTTCTGTCGCTGCGCGCCTCCAATCCGAACGCCTCGGCGGCCGCAGCCTTCCCCGAAGCCGCCCGCGCGAACAAATCGATCTTCTACAATTCGGGCGGCGCGCGGAGCATGGAAGAAGCCTATCGCGTGCTCGTCTCGAAGCACGAAAACGTCCGGAAAACTGCGCCGGCGACCGCCGTCGCGAACCTGCAGATCACGAACCCGCCGGCTACCTCGGAGGAAAATTCTCCGGTCCCCAATCTTTTGAACCGGATCGCCTCGATCTTCTCGCCGCGCAAAGCGGCACCCGCAAATGCGATTACGCCTCCCGCGCCGAATGCGGTGACGGCAACGGCCTACGCACCGATGGTGACGCCGAACACGCGCATCGTCGCGCTGCAGTCGGTGGCGCAACCGCAAGCCCCCGTCGTCGCTCCGCAGACCGTCGCCTCGGTGCAAGGTCCTCCTGCGGTCGAGAGCGACGCGCCGATGTTCCGCGGCCTGTTTCAGAACCACAACGCCGATCCGATTTCACAGGACGTGCGTTCGCTTTGGGGCGGGGTCAATCCGTTCCTCCGCCGCACGACCTGAGCCCTTAACGAAATCTGAAAATTCAGGGTGAACGCTTTGTTAAGCGCGCACGCCTTAGACTTCGCGCACGAATTTCAATTGCGTGGGGTCGGCGATGATCGTTCGCCAGTTTCTGAAGTGGATCCAGACGGCGCCGCCGGAAGAGCGCGCCGACGCAACCAGCGCTCTCGCACGAGCCTATCTCTATTCCGATCTTTCGAGCGGCGATCGTCTCGCGGCGGAAGCCGCGATGACCGTGCTGCTCGATGACCCGTCGCCGCAGGTGCGCCGCGCGCTCGCCGAAACAGTCGCGAGCAGCGAATACGCGCCGCGCACGGTACTGATCGGCCTGACACAGGACCAGCTCGACATCGCGGAGATCGTCGTGGAGCGCTCGCCCGCGCTGCTCGATGTCGAACTCGTCGATCTCGCCGCGAGCGGCAAGGAGCGGCTGCAGATTGCCATCGCATCGCGTGCGGTGATTTCGCGTGCGGTCGCCGCGGCCGTCGCCGAAGTCGGCTCCGCCTCCGCGTGTCTCGTGCTGCTCGAAAACGTTTCGGTAGATCTGACGGGTGCTGCGCTCGCCCGCATCGCCGCGCGTCACGGCCATCTTGCCGCGATCCGCGACGAACTGCTTGCGCGCGACGACCTGCCGACGGAAACGCGGCAGGCGCTGGTCGCGACCCTTGCCGACACGCTCGCGCGCTTCGTCGTGCACAAGGAATGGCTACCGGAAGATCGCGCGAAGTCGGTCGTGCGCGAGGCGTGCGATCGTGCGACCGTCGCGATTGCCGCCGGCCAGACGCCCGAGCAGGTGGCGGCACTCGTCCGCCATCTCGCGCAGACCGGCCAGCTTACCGGCGCGCTGCTTCTGCGCGCTCTGCTCTCCGGAAATACCCGTTTCCTCGTCGATGCGCTCGCCGAGCTTTCCGGTTTGTCGCGTGCACGCGTCACCTCCATTCTGGGCGACCGTTCCGGCCATGGATTCCGTGCGATGTTCGAACGCGCAGGGCTTCCGCAGAGCGCCTATGGTGCGTTCCGTGCGGCGATCGAGGTCGTCTACGAAATGGGCTTCTCCGGCACGCCCGGTTACGCGGAACTGGGGCGCGGCATGGTGGAAGAGGTCATCGTGCGCTACGCGCCGGAGTCCTTCGGCGAACTGGACGAACTCTATGCGCTGCTGCGCCGCTTCGCAGCCGAAGCCGCGCGCGACGAAGCGCGATACCTGACGGCGGATCTCGTCGCCGCCGCCTAGTTTTCGTGGATCAGCCGATGCCCGGGATGTTGAGACGGGGCGCCGCTTCGCCGGCGATTTCGGCGTAAGCTTCTTTCAGTTCGCTCTCCAGGAACGTCTCCACCAGGATGGAGAGGCGCTCGGAAAGCTCGAGCCCGTAAGGATTGCGGGCGTCCTTGACCTCTTCGCGCACGAGCGCGCGGATCGCATCGACATGGTGCTCGACCAGCGCGAGCGGAATGCGCGCGGGCTCCGGGGAATGCTTGAGCAGCCGGCAAAGGCTCGTGGCGAGGCGCTCGGCAAGCGGGAAGCCGAGCGTGGCGGCGCCGCCTTTGATGTCATGCGCGGGCATGAACAGCGTGTCGACCGTCGACCGGCCCAGGCCTTTCGAGAGGATGATGCGGCGCGCGGAATCGAGCCTGCGGCATTCCTCGTTCATCCATTCGCCGAACTCGTCCTTGAGTTCTTCAAGCGCGGCCTCGGCACGCGCGACGGCGCTCATGTCGATCTGCGCGGTGCCATGCGCGTGCGTCACGGCCTTCTTCAGCTTGTGCGGCGGCACAATGACGGTGTGATCGTCAAAGTGCTTCTCCGGCGGGAGTTGCTTGTTCGGTTGCTCTGGCATCGCGCGTTATCCTGAAATCATGAAGCTTGGCCGGCTGCGCGCGGCTGCTTGCCCGTGGCGCCGGCATCGGCCTGCTTGCGCTGGGTCTGTATGCGGTTGTCGATGGGTGCGACCTCGATGACTTCCGCGTTCGAGGTGCCTTTGCGGCGCTCGGGTCCTGCATATTTGGCGCTCACGGAGCGGCGCCGATCCGGGCCGAAATAATCCTTGGTGCGGATGAACGGACGGGGCGCAAGCACGACGCTCAGAATGCGCTCGTAGAGGGACTTTGCCGCGACCGGCTTCGTGAGGAATTCGGTGACGCCGGCATCGCGCGCCTCGAGGACGTTACGCTTCTCCGAGTGGCCGCTCAGCATGATGATGGGGACGAAGCGCGTCACGGGCGAATCCGAACTGCGCACGGTCTTCGTGAACTCGATGCCGTCATACAGCGGCATGGCCCAGTCGGTGATGACGATGTCCGGCTTCTGGGCGGTGAAGACTTCGAGGCCTGCCGCGCCGTCTTCCGCTTCGAAGATCTCGCGCGAGCCGAAACCGTGCACAAGCTGACGGACGATCCGCCGCATATGGGCGTTGTCGTCGATGATCAGAAACTTGAGACGGTTGAAATCGATCCGGATCATGGCGCGCCTGGCTCCGTGGCCCGAAAAGGCCAAGGCCGAAGCGGCCGAACACGGATACCGCGCCAATTAGCGCCGCCCAGACTTAATTTTCGGTTGAAATCCGGGTTGCGGCTAGTAACCGAACTGTTCGTTCAGAATCCGCTCGTCCAGGCTGTGGCCGGGGTCGAACAGCATTTCCACCGTCGAGTGCATATCCATGCGGGCGGCGACCCGGACGACCGAGCGGACCTCGAAGTGGTCGGCGACGGCGTTCACCGGCCGCTTGTCCTTCTCCAGGATTTCGATCTCGATATCGGCGCGGTCCGGCACCAGCGCGCCACGCCAGCGGCGGGGCCGGAACGGGCTGATCGGGGTTATCGCGAGGAACGGGGCGGCAAGCGGCAGGATGGGCCCGTGGGCGGAGAGGTTATAGGCCGTGGAGCCCGTGGGGGTCGCGACCAGCATGCCGTCGCAGATCAGTTCCTCCATCCGCACCTTGCCGTCGATGTGAATGCGCAGTTTCGCCGCCTGATAGGACTGCCGGAGCAGCGAGACTTCGTTCAGCGCGGGTGCACGGTGAACCTTGCCGGTGTCGTCGGTGGCTTCCATCATCAGGGGATGGATCTTGCTGCTCTTCGCTACGCTGAGGCGCTCGCGCAGGCCGTCCTCTTTGAACTCGTTCATGAGGAAGCCGATGGTGCCGCGATGCATGCCGAAAATCGGCGTGCCGGAGTCGCGGAACTTGTGCAGCATCTGCAGCATGAAGCCGTCGCCGCCGAGCGCGACCACGACATTCGCTTCGGCTTCGGGCGCGTTGCCATACATGCCGGCAAGGCGGTCGCGTGCAGCCATCGCGTCGGGCGCGCCGCTCGCGACGAATGCGATCTTGTCGTAGCGTGACGCGGTCATCTGGTGCGCTGCCTGCGGATACGCGGTCCGGAGAAATGGAGTGCGGCAATGGATCGGCCGGTTCTCGTCTATACGACCTATCCTTCGCTTGTCGAGGCGGAGCAGGCGGGACGCTCCCTGGTGGAGAAGGGTCTCGCAGCCTGCGTGAACATTCTGCCCGGCATGCGCTCGATCTACCGCTGGCAGGGCAAGGTCGAGCAGGCCGAAGAAGTCGTGATGATCGTGAAGACGCGCGCCGCGCAGAAAGAGGCGGTCGCGGCGGAAGTGAAGCGCACCCACAGCTACGATACGCCCGCAATTTTGTTCCTGCCGGCGGAAGGCGGGAATACGGACTACATCCAGTGGATCGTTTCGGAGTCGAACGGGCAGGCGATCTCGGTCAAGGCGTGAAGGAATGAGGACCGGCTTGTCCGGCCGGTCCTCTTCACGATCCTTCAGTAATCGATCTGCGGCGAAAGTTCTCCGAATTTCATCCGCATGCCGATATAACCGGTGGCGCCGTTGCCGCGGTAGGAGAAAAGTTCTTCGTAACGCTCGTCGAGAAGGTTCTCGCCGCGGATATAGAACTGCGTTGTCGGCGTGTACTGGTAACTCACGATCGCGTTCACGAGCGTGTAGCTGTCGAGCGACACCCGTGTTGCCGGGAAACCGAAGAAGGCGTCGTCCGCCATCTTGCCGTTGTGCACGACATTCACGCTCGCGCGGGTCTTCCTGTCCGGAGCGAGATAGGTGACCGTGAAGCTGCCGGCGTTCTTGGGCCGGCGGATCAGTTGCGTGCCGTCGGCGGCCTCCGCATCGGTGAAGGTGTAGTTTGCCTCCAGCGTCAGCCACGAGACCGGAGTGAGCCTGCCGGTCAGTTCGACACCGCGGATCTCGCTGGTGCCTGCGTTGTTGATCGCGGTGGTGCCGTTGCCGGAGATTCGGTTTTCGAGATCGACCGCGAAGTAGGTCGCGTCCAGAACGAGCAGGCCGTTCCAGAAGGACTGTTCGATGCCGATATCCCATCCCTTCGTGGTTTCGGGCTTCAGGTTCGGGTTGCCGACGAAGTTCAGGCCGAAACCGAATTGCTCATAGAACGTCGGCAGCGAGATGCCGGTGCCGTAGCTGCCGTGCAGGCGCGTGCCGGTATGCAACTTCTGGGACGCTGCGAAACGGTACGTGGTGAAATCCTGAAAGACGTCGTGGAAGTCGTGGCGGACCGCCCCCGACAGCGTGAGCCCGGTGGCAAAGTTCAGGACGTGCTCGTAGGCGAGGCCGGTTCTCTGCCGCTCCGGTGTGTTGCCGCCGTTGATGTAGGTTTCCTTTTTCCAGTCGAACAGCGCGGTCATGTTGTGCGCGACATTCGCAGCGGAGAAACTGTAGGACGCCTTGTAATCACCGCCGTTCGCCTTCGCGTAGGAATTGCCGAAGTTCAGCAGGTAGTTTTCATCGCGCAGGAACGCGCCGAGGCGTGTCGTGAGCGCGCCGTCGAACGAGCGCGTGTTCAGGTTGATGCGCGCATTCGTGTGCTGGTTCACGTCCTGTGCGTAGTTGTCCGGAAGCGGGATCGAGTTTTCGGAGTCGTATTGCACCTTCCGGTCGGTGTGGCGGACCACGCCTTCGATGTTGACGTATTCGTTGATGTCGATGCCCGCCTTCGCGTTGAGCGACAGGTTGCGGTTGCCGTCCTTCTCGCTGCCGAGACGGGAAATGTTGTAGCCGTCGGTGTCGCTGTGCTGGACCGAGAACGATCCATAGAGCGGGCCGTTCGCGCCGCGCAGCGTCGTGCTCAGCATGGAGCTTTTCTGGGTTCCGGCTTCGGCACGGATCGTCAGCTCCGGCTTTTTCAGGCCGCGGCCGGACTTCGTGTAGATCGCGATCACGCCGGAAGCGGCGTTGCCGCCGTAGATGCCCGATTGCGGGCCGCGCACGACCTCGATGCGCTCGACGTCATCCACCATCATGCTGGCGAAGTCGAAATCGCCGCCGTCGAGACGTCCGACTGGCACGTCGTCGATGATGACCTGCAGATGATTGGCTTCGCCGCCGCGGATACGAACCTGCGTCAGCGTGCCCTTGTTTCCGGCGGCGTTCACGTGAACGCCGGGAACGCTGCGCAGCGCGTCGGCGACGGTATCGATGCCGCGCGCACGCAGCTCGGAGCCCTGCAACACCGTCACGCTTGCGCCGACGCGATCCGCGGGCTGCGGGGTCTGGTTCGCGGAGATGACGAGTTCGGGAAGCGCGGTGGTCTGCGCGTCCGCGCCGGAAATCGTGAGAGGTAGTGCGATCAACGCAAGTGCGGATGCGCCGTAGAAACGATACATGGATAGCCCCCAATGACTGTCTTTGGACAAGTCACGGAGGCGCGCGAAATCCCGAGGCGCGACGCCTCGTTCATTCCGGTATGCTCATCGAGATGCAGTTCCACCTGCGCCTCCGCAACGGTTCACGTCTTCACGTGTCACCGCTGCGGGTAGCCGCACCGATCGCACGCCCCGCGCGCCGGTTGGGTGACTGATGCGGGTCGGTCTCCTGGCTCGCGGGTCGTTGCGTTTCACTCCGCCTTCCCAGACTTTCGTCCAGTGGCACTTGAAGTGAGCGCTACCGCTTACAGTTGCGGGGGCAGCTACGGATTCGGATCAGAACGCGATCCTTGACCGTATTCCCATGTTCGTTGTGGCTTTCGCCGCGCGGAACACCAACATCAATGCGCCATCTAATCGTGAAGCGGGCGCAAGAGTCAATTCACCGCAAGACAAGGCAATGCTGCGTTGCCAGTATTGCCGGAGAATCCGTTGGAAAACTGCGATGAAGCGGAAAGCGGTACCGGTTGTTTCCGGCAAGGTGGAGCGCGTCTTTCGTGGGTATCCCGCGAAGTTGCGCGCAAAGCTGACGGCATTACGCGGATTGATCCTGAAAACCGCTGCGAAAACCGAAGGCGTGGGCGCACTCGAAGAAACGCTCAAATGGGGACAACCGAGCTATCTCACCGCGGAAACGAAAAGCGGAAGCACGATCCGAATCGATCGCGTGAAAGCGAGCGATGAGCGCTACGCAGTCTATTTCCATTGCCAGACTGGGCTCGTTTCCACGTTTCGCGAACTCTATCCCGAAACGTTCGCGTATGAGGGAAATCGCGCAATCGTTCTCGACGTGAACAGGAAGCCGGATGAAAAGGCGCTCGCGCATTGCATCGCTCTTGCACTGACCTACCACGCGCGAAAGGCAGGAAAGAGAACATGATTCTTGAAGCCGCACTTCTTCATGTTCGCCCGGGGCAGGAAGAAGCATTCGAGGAGGCGATGCGTTCCGCGCGGCCGCTGATCGCCGCGACACCAGGGTTCATCGATATCCAGGTGCAACGCTCGATCGAGGCGCCGTCGAATTACATCCTGCTGGTTCGCTGGCAGAACCTTGAGGATCACACGGTCGGCTTTCGGCAATCGGAACGCTATTCGAAATGGCGGGAAGCGCTGCATCACTTCTACGACCCGTTTCCGGTTGTCGAACATTACCGGGAGAGTTTTCTCGACAAATGAAAAGGCCGCCGTTTCCGGCGGCCTTTCCGTTTTTCAAAGCCGTTCGCGCTTACGCGGCGATGAGCTTGTAGCCGGTCGCGGTTTTCTCGATCCGGCCAAGCGACGGGAAGGGATAGTGGAATCCCTGCACACGCATCTTTTCGGCCGCGAGCATGTCGTAGACCTTGCGGCGGGTTTCTTCCGCCTGCTTCGCGTCCTGATCATACATCGCGTGCCAGCCCGGATTGTTCACGAACAGCGCCGGGAGGTTGGTTACGTCCGACTGGATGAAGACCTTGTCGTTGCCGGAGGCGAGCACGAACGACGTGTGTCCCGGCGTATGGCCGATCGTCGCCATGGAAGTAAGGCCCGGCACCACTTCCTTGCCGTGTTCGTACTGCGTGACCTTGTTCTTCAAGCCGTCGGCGAAAACACGTTTCACGTTTGCGAAAGCGCCCTTGCGTCCTTCCGGGGCGCGGCTCAGCTCGCCTTCGTCGGTCCAGTATTTCCATTCCGGAGCCGGCACCCAGACCTGCGCGTTCGGATAGGTCGGGTTGGTGCCATTGAGAAGACCGTTGATGTGATCGCCGTGGAAGTGCGAGATCACGACGTCGGTTATTTTACCCGGATCGAAGCCGGCAGCGGTGAGGTTTTTCACCGTGTTGCCGACCGCGGCGTTCTGCGCATTCATTGCCGGGCCCATGCCCGTATCGATCAGCACGATGCGGTTACCGTTCTGAAACGCCACCGGATTGAACGGAATCTGAAGTTTTTCGCCGTCTTGCCCGCCAGCCTGAAGCGCTTTGACGACTTCAGCTTTATCCACGTTCGTCACGAAGCGATCGGGTAGCGGGAACGTAGCGACGCCGTCAGCGACGCCGCAGACATCGATCGAACCGACCTTGTACTTATTGAAACCTGCTGCCTGTGCCATTGCGGAATTGAAAAATGCCTCGATGAAACTGGGTGCCAGCGAAAGCGCGCCCGCGGTGGCGGCGCTGCCGGCGAGTACGGTGCGGCGTGATAGTTCAGTCATGTATTGCTCCCTGGATGGTCCCGTTTCTGCAGGACACTGTGGTCATTTTATCAGGAAACTGATTGCGGTGATGCAACGGGCTGTGGCTCAGACGCCTTGCGCCGCAATGCAGAAAAAACGGATCGGCGGGGCTGGACCGGAATCAACGGTTCGGGTTTTATCTGTCGGCCCGGCTGTAGTTCGGTTCGGGTGTTGCCGCAACCTCGACCTACTTCCGTGAGGAAGACCCCCAGCCTCGATTTTCGCCGTAACGGCACGCCTCTTCTCCGCGCGGTTGCGCGAATGTCGGCCGCGCCAGAGCGCCAGCCAGTCAAGGAACTTTCATGAACGCCAAGAAGACGTCCAAAGCCAATGCCGCCGAGGGTTCGCTGGCGGGCCTGCTCTTGCCGTTGTTCATGGTCGCGATTTTCGTCAGTGCGGCGCTTCTGTTCCTAGTGCAGCCGATGTTCGCGAAGATGGTGCTGCCCAAGCTCGGTGGGACGCCTGCGGTCTGGTCGGTTGCCATGGTGTTTTTCCAGACCGTGCTGCTCGCGGGGTATGCGTACGCGCATTTCATCACGAGCCGCCTGCAGGGCCGGCAGGCCGTGGTGGTGCATCTCGCAATCATGGCGATCGCCATCATTTTTCTGCCGCTGGGCATCGCGAGCGGGTGGAACAGGCCGCCTGCTTCCGGTGAGGCGTTCTGGCTGCTTGGCCTGTTCACGGTATCGATCGGTTTGCCGTTCTTCGCGCTTTCCGCGAACGGGCCGCTGCTGCAGGCGTGGTTCGCGCGCACCAGTCATCCCTCGGCCAAGGATCCGTATTTCCTCTACGCCGCGAGCAACGTGGGCAGCTTTCTCGCGCTGCTCGCCTATCCCTTCGTCGTCGAGCCGCTGACGCGGTTGCAGCAGCAGACCTTCGGGTGGTCGGCCGGCTTCATTCTGCTGATCGTGCTGATCGCGGGATGCGGCTATCTGATCTGGAATACGAAAGACCTCAAACCGGCCAAGCCCGCGAAAGGCGAGGTCTCCAGCAAGCCGACCTGGTCCGAGGCGGCGGTCTGGATCGCGCTCGCGGCAATTCCTTCGGGGTTGCTGATCGCGGTGACCAACCACATCTCGACCGACGTGGCGGCGGTGCCGTTCCTCTGGGTGGTGCCGCTCGCGCTTTACCTTCTCACCTTCGTGCTCGTGTTTTCGGGGCTTGCGGTGCGCGTGCATCAGGCCGCGGTCCTCCTGCAGCCGTTGTTCGTGGCGGCGCTCGTCGCGTCCCAGGTGTTCGAAGGCTTCGATTCGATCTTCTGGATTCTCACCATCCATATCGCCGCATTCTTCTTCACGACGCTCGTCTGTCACGGCGAACTTGCGCGCCTGCGTCCCACACCGGCGCATCTCACCGAATTCTACATGTGGATGTCGGCCGGCGGCATGATCGGCGGCATCGCAGCCGCGCTCGTTGCGCCGCAGATTTTCAACTGGGTCGCGGAATATCCGATCCTGATCGTACTCGCACTCTTGTGCCGTCCGGGCTGGGTCTGGCCGACCGGACGCCTCGGGCCGGTGTTCTGGCTCCTGCTCGGCATGGTGGCGGCAGCAGTGCTCGCGCCCGCGTTCGGGCACAAGGTGCCGATCCTGTCCGACCTCGCGCCGGGGACCTACACCTACATGAAGTGGGCGATCGGCATCCTGCTGGTGGCGTCGATCCTGATCTCGTTCGACTCCGTGAAGTACGCCTATGTGATCGCGCTCTGTTTTCTCACCATCAAGGCGTACGAAAACATCGACTCCCGCACGCGGCATACGCTGCGCAGCTTCTTCGGCGTTCACAAAGTGAACGACAGCTATGACGGACGTTTTCGCGTGCTGCTGCACGGCACCACGATCCACGGTGCGCAGCGGATGATGACGAACGACTTCAAACCCGTGACGGGCCGGCCTGAACTTACGACCTACTATTACAAGTCGGCGGCCATCGCGCAGGCGGTCGCGCAGGCGCGCACGAACAAGGCAGGCCCGATCACCTATGCAGTGGTCGGGCTCGGCACCGGCACGCTCGCCTGTCACCGCCAGGAAAATGAACAGGTCAACTACTACGAGATCGATCCGACTACGATCGAGATCGCGACCAATCCGCGGCGCTACGGCTTCAGCTTCCTCGCACAATGCGCGCCGCAAGCGAAGATCACGCTCGGCGATGCACGGCTCACGATCGCGGACGCACAGGATGGGATCTACGATCTGATCGTGATCGATGCGTTCTCCTCGGATGCCATCCCGATCCATCTGATGACCAAGGAAGCGGTCGAGACCTACAAGCGCAAGCTTTCGCCGCGCGGCATTCTCGTGATGCACATTTCGAACCGGCATCTGGAGCTTGCGTCTGTCGTGGCGGGGGTCGCAAACGCGAACGGCATGGTCGTCCGCACGCACAACACGACCGCGGACGATACCGAAGTGAGCGACGACGACTACAAGTTCTCAGGCACCGTGAGCGCGATCGTTCGCAAGCCCGAGGACTTCGGTGCACTCAACGAAGCGAAACACTGGAACGACGAGCCGGTCGACCAGCGCCAGTGGGTCTGGACCGACGACTATTCGAACGTCCTCGGCGCCATGATCCGGCACTCGCGGGGGTATTGAGGCCGCTAGTCCACAAGATCGCGAGACATCGGCGTTCCGCGCGCAATGCCGCGTTTCGCTTTCCGTCCGAGTATTTCGGGCAGATATTTCGGAGCAAGACCATAGCCCGGCCGGATCGAGCGCACATTTTCGTCGGTGATCGTTTCGCCTGCGGCGATGTCCTTTACCGCGTAGAGTGAGCGCCGGAACGCGACGTTTCCTTCTTCGCTCGCGGCGCGTCCGTAATCGGCCCGGCCAAGCGCGGCGTGGGCGGTTCTGACGCCTTTCACGAGGGCCGCGAGTTCGTCGGGCTCCAGCGAGAATGCCGCGTCGGGACCGCCGTCGGCACGCTGCAGCGTAATGTGTTTTTCGATGACGCAGGCGCCGAGCGCGACGGCTGCAATCGAGACTTCCACGCCGAGGGTGTGATCGGAAAGTCCAATCGGGCAGCCATGCTGCGTGGCAAGCGCCGGGATACGCGCGAGGTTCGCGTCTTCGGCCGGTGCCGGGTAGGCGGAAATGCAATGCAGCAGCACGGTGCCTGCGCTTTCCTTCGCGGCGTCGAGTGCTTCGGAAATTTCCGCAGGGGAAGCCATGCCGGTCGAAATGATGAGCGGCTTTCCGGTCTTCGCCGCGAGCCGGATCAGCGGCGTATCGACGATCTCGAACGATGCGATTTTGTACGCAGGCGCGTTCAGCTTTTCCAGGAAGGCGATCGCCGTCGGATCGAATGGCGAAGAGAAGCAGGTGATGCCGGCGCTTTGCGCGTGCGCGAAGAGTTCTTCGTGCCACTCCCACGGCGTGGACGCTTCGCGATAGAGCTCATGCAGTCGGCGGCCATTCCACAGGCCGCCTTCGATCGTAAACCCGGGGCCGTCATGGTCGAGTGTGATTGTGTCGGCGGTGTAGGTCTGCAGCTTCACCGCGTCCGCGCCTGCGGCTTTCGCGACATCGATCAGCGCGCGTGCGCGGCCGATATCTCCGTTGTGATTGCCGGAGAGTTCGGCGATCACGTAGGGCGAGTGCGATGGCCCGATGCCGCGTCCGGCGATGGTGAAGTTCTTTGCGCTCATTTCGGCTCGCGTATGTACAGATCGCCGCGCAGATGTCGATAGCCGGCATTGCCGAACAGGGCGAGCGAGGGAGCGTTTTCGGGCTTCACCTCGGCCTCAAGCGCCAGACCCGGCGCCGTACGCGACAGCAACGCGAGTGCCGCCGCGCCGACCCCCCGGCGATAAAACTCGGGCAGGATCGCAATGCTGACCCGCGCGGCGTCGTCTTGCCGGTCGAGCCGCACCATTCCGGCCGGCTGCCCCGCGACGAGGACGATCGCGAGGAGCTTCGTCTCGTCGTCCAGCGTACGCGCGAACCAGACCTTGTGTTCGGCCGCTGAAGGCGTCTTCGTCTCGTTCGCGTGCTTTCGCGTTTCGGGAATACGCTGCAATTCGAGCAGCCAGTCCTCATCGCGCGCTTCTGCGAGCCGTAGCGTTACGGTTTCTCCCGAGCTTGCGGATTCCGGCGCGATTGCCCCGAGCAGAATGCGTTCGCTGCCCCGGCCGTCGACGAGTGCGGATGCCGCGGCACTCATTTTTTGGAGTTTCGCCGGATCGCCGAGCAGCTGCTTCAGCGCTTCGGCGATGCCGGCCGTAATCGCCGGTCCGGCGAGTCCCAGATTGAGGAGCGCGCCGGTCGCCGCGACCCGCGAAAGCAGTTCGTGCTGGTTGTCCGCGATCTCGACTGCGAGGGCAGGAAGGCCGAGGCAGCAACGCTCCCACGTGGTGGTTCCGCCTGCGCCGATGGCAAGATCGGCGGCCAGCATCAGCGATGCCATTTCCTTCGTATCGACATGCAGGGTCGTGCGGCCCGTCGCACGTTTGCGAATGGCCTCAAGATGCGGAGCGCGCGAGGAAAGCACCACATCGATGCTGCCGGAGAAGCCGGAGGCGTCGATGGCGTCGAGCGCTGCAGCGGTAGCATTCCCGGCGTCGACCTGACCGAAGCTCACGAGGATGCGTCCGATCGGATGATGGCCGCGCCGCGCGAGGGCGGCGGCACGCGTCTTTCGAAATGCGGGATGCAGCGAAGCGAAGTCCGGCCCGCAGTGAATGGCACATGCTTTCGGCACGAGCGTCCGGTAGACGTCCGGTGACGCGCAAACGGGATCGAAAAGCGCTTCCGCGTCGTGCGGCCGGTTCGCGAGATCGTCGATGGCGGCGATGCGCTTCGCCCACGGACGGCACCTGCTTTCGAATGCCGCGTCCAGTCCGTAATGGTCGACGACAAAAACGTCGGCGCCTTCGGGCCACTTTGCGGCAAGCGATTGCACATCGAACTTGTCTTCGATGGCGAGCGTTTCGGCCTGCGCTTCGGCGAGCGCTGCGACGGACTCGAAGCTTTCCCGGGTTGCCGCGAAGCCGATGCGCCAGCCGCCGGCGCGGAAGGCGTGCGCGAGCGAGAGCATGCGCATCACATGGCCGGCACCGATGGCCGGTCCGGCATCTGCCCGAAACACAACGAGACTCATGACGGCTGCTTAGCCGTTCCAGCGGCGCGGGTCGATGATCGAGGGATCGTCGATCGCATACGCTTCGGTCTGGAAGGCAGGAAGCGCCTTGGCGGCGCTGAAGGAGTTGAGATTCCCTGCGAGCTCGCTCGCGCGCTGCACGCCGATCAGGATACGGCCTACCGCGGCATGCTTCGCCGGATAGGCGAGGGCCAGGGCTGCGGCCGTGACGCCGCGCCGCGCCGCCTCGCTTTGCAATATCCGCAACTTCGGTGCTGCGGACGCAAGATGAGCCGGCAAGCTTTCGCCCATCAGAAGCGCGCCTTGCAGGAACACCGAGCGCACGTGCACTTCGATCCCGCGATGAGCAAGCTTGGCGAGCATTCCGGATTTCTCGAAACGCTGGTCGAAGAGGTTCATCGGAAGCTGGACGATCTCGACCGGAAAGCGTTCGAGCAACGTTGCAAGAGTCTCCGGGTCGTAGACCGAAACGCCGATGCGCTTCGTCAGGCCACGTTCGCGTGCGGACTGCAGCGCCGTGAAAATCCTGTCGCCGTGCTTTGCGAGAAGATCGGGCGCGTGATGCACGAGGATGGCGTCGAGCGATTGAACTTTGAGACGCTCCAGCGAACGGTCGATGGAAGTCAGGACGGTTTCGATGTCCGCTTGCGCGATTTCTTCTTTGCCGATGCGAGGGGCTTTCGACACGATGCGGAAGGAGGCTTTCGCGGGGCTCGCGAGGCCGATCATGCGTTCGGCATCGCCGTAGTCGGCGGCGGTGTCGAGGGTGTCGATCCCGCGTTCCCACGCCAGCGCCAGAATCTTTTCCACTTCCTCGCGCGGTACCGCGGCTCCGGAATGGCTCAATCCGTAGGGTAAGCCGAACTGGACGGTGCCGAGTGCGAGACGAACTTTGGTTTCGGCCATGATCGCGATGCGCTAGCTGCGGACAAGTTTTTCCAGGGCGGCGACCACGCGCGACACATCTTCGTCGCGCATCGACGGGAACAGCGGCAGCGAAAGGCAGCGCTCATAATAGGCGTCCGCGCCGGGGAGAACCTGCGCGCCATACCGTTCGCGGTAGTAGGGCTGCCGGTTGACCGGAAGATAGTGGACCTGTGAGCCGATGCCGTTCGCGCGCAGCGCGCTCATGAATTTCGCGCGGGTCGTGCCGAGCGATTTGAAATCGATCAGGACGGCGTAAAGGTGCCAGCCGTGCGGGCGGTTGCCGTGCGGCAAGGCTTTCAGCGCGGGCGCCAGGGGTGCGAGCAACGTGTCGTAGCGTGCCGCGAGTTCGCGGCGGCGGCGAAAGAAGCCCGGAAGCTTCTTCGTCTGCGAGATGCCGAGTGCGCAGAGTACGTCCGGCAGCCGATAGTTCCAGCCGATCTCCTGCATCTCGTAATACCAGGGGTTCGGTGCGTTGCCGTCGAAAGCCAGATCGCGTGCGGTGAACGCAGCGGGTTCGCGGATCATGCCGTGCGAGCGCAGTGCGCGCATGCGTTCGGCGGCCTTGGCGTCGCGGGTCGTGACCGCGCCGCCTTCGGCTGTCGCAATCGCCTTGACCGGATGAAACGAGAAGCAGGCGGCAAAGGAATCCTTTGTCGCGCCGATCTGCGCTTCGCCGAGCGCGTGGCACGAGTCCTCAATGAAGATCGTGCCTTCCGGCGCGGCCTTCTTCAGGGCAGCGAGATCGCAAACCTGTCCGTTCAGATGCACGGGAAGCACCGCGCGAATGTTCTTGCCGGACGCTTTTCCGCGTGCGTGCGCGTCTTTTAAAGCCTCTGGCGTCAGCAGGCCGGTGTCCGCATCGACGTCGGCGAAAATCACTTCCGCGCCGGTCATCCGCACCGCATTCGCGGTGGCAAGGAATGTGAGGGCGGGCACAATCGCGGCGTCGTTCTCGTTGAGGTCCGCGGCGAGTGCGGCGAGGTGCAGCGCGGCCGTGCCGGAGTTGCAAACGACCGCATGGGCGGCACCGGTCGCTTCCGCGAAGGCTTTCTCGAATGTTTCGACCAGCGGTCCGGTGGTCAGGAAATCCGAGCGCAACGCCGCAGCGACTTCGGCGATGTCGTCGTCGCCAATGCTCTGTCGCCCGTAGGGAAGGAAATCGCCGCTCATGCCGGTCACGCAGGCGTTGCGCGAAGCGTGAAGATCGGACGGATCACCTGATTGCCAAGCTGGCGCTCGATGTCGCCCTGGTCGATCGCGCCGCGCACGATCGGGAGTGCGTGGCGGTACGCGCCGACGACACGGCTCAAGTCTTCAGGCGAATGGGCATAGCAGATGTTGTGACTCGCATTGATGAGCACCCCGGCGCGGATCATTTCCCGCAGCAGCAGCGTTTTGATGGCCTCCTTCGAGGCCTTCGCGTGATCTTTGAAGGCAAGAATGGCCCAGGGCGAAGTTCCGGCGAGACTGATGACATCGGCGAGTTGATTGCTCGCGATCTCCGCGTTCACCGCGTCCCGCAGGGAAGCACCCTTCGTCCAGAGATGATCGATGACGTTTTCGCGTTCCATCTTGTCGATGGTCGCAATTGACGCGACCAGCGAGAGCGTTTCGCCGCCGAAGGTGCCCGAATAGAAAATGTCTTCCATGAGCCGCATGACGTCGGCGCGTCCGACGACGGCGGAGATCGGCATGCCGTTGCCCATCGCTTTGCCGAAGGCGGCGAGATCGGGGGTCACGCCGTAACGCGCCTGCGCGCCGCCGAGCGACCAGCGGAAGCCGGTGATGACTTCGTCGAAGACGAGCAGCGTACCGTGGCGATGCGCGAGGTCCTTGAGGCCCTGCAGGTAGCCGGCAGGCGGTTCGGTGCCGCCGGCGGGCTCGAGAATGATCGCGGCAAATTCTTTCGGGTGCGCGAGCAGAAGCTTCTCAACGTCTTCGAGCTTGCCATACGGAGCCATGTGTGTGAGCTCGCTCACCGCTCCGGGGATGCCGAGCTTGCGCGTGGTCGCGCCGATGTACCAGTCCTGCCAGCCGTGATAGCCGAGCGCGATCACACGGTCGCGCCGCGTGGAGGCTCGCGCGAGCCGGATCGCGGCGGAAGTCGCGTCGGTGCCGTTCTTCCCGAAGCGCACCATCTCGGCGCAGGGGATGTGCTTCGTCAGTCGCTCGGCAAGTTCGGTTTCGAGCGGCGAGGGCAGGCTCAGCGAGATGCCCGCATTGAGTTGCCTGCGGATCGCGGCATCGACATCGGGATCGCAATAGCCGAGCACGTTCGGCAGCAGTGCGTTGACGAGATCGATGTAATCGTTGCCGTCGATGTCGTAGATGCGTCCGCCGAAGCCGTGCGAGACAAAGAGCGGCGATGCACCCGGCGGATATTGCAGGCGGCTCTTGGAGAAGGTCTGCGAGCCGAGCGGAATCGTTTTTTCCGAGCGCTCGATAAAGGCCTGCGAGCGTTCGTAACGGCGGTCGAGCAGGATGGCTTCGTGTTGTTCGCTGATCGCGAACCCTTCGTTGCGCGTCTGGCCGCGGTTGATTTCGCGCAGCTGCGGCGCGCGGTCGAGTACCGCGAGAACGTCGAGCAGTGCGGGCGCGCGGTCCGTGGGCAGTTGCTTTGCAACCGCATCGAGAAACTTCAGGTCTTCGGCCGTGTCGAGCGTCCAGCGCTCGCCGATCAGTCCGGGAAAGGGCGCGACGAGATTTTCCGCGGGAAAGCGCGTGCGGTTGCGGCGAATGAACGGCATGACATGTTCGCGGTCTGCCTT
>VFQR01000394.1_pt1 | contig 66737 bp, 55 predicted proteins | sample 3512321 | NCBI WGS metagenome assembly VFQR01 (sample SAMN10412374, study PRJNA504923) | tailings metagenome | isolation source: Relicate 3 Philex TSF1 revegetated site | place: Philippines: Tuba, Benguet | collected 2017-08-29 | reverse complement strand
ATTGGCGATTGGCGATTGGCGATTGGCGATTGGCGATTGGCGATTCTGTGAGAAGTATCCCAGACTCAACACAAGGGATATCAGATATCGGATATCGGATATCGGAGATCAGATAGCAGCAATCTGCAATCAGCAATCAGCAATCAGCGATCTGCAATCCTCAATCCCTATGACACCCGTCACCCACAAATCTCAAAAATCGTTGTATGCTGATCCTTAACCGATTCTTCTCAATTCGTCTCCAGCGGGAAGGTCTTTCTCGCACAGGCGTCGAAAGAGGAACCAGCCAAACCACACCAATGGAGGTTCGTAGGTGAAATCGTACACACCTGACAAGATCAGAAACGTTGCCATTGTAGGCCACGGAGGGTCCGGGAAGACTATGCTCGTGGAGCATCTCCTGTACACCTCCGGAGCCGTCGACCGCGTTGGAACCGTCGAAGCCGGAAACACGCAGAGCGACTTCGACCCACTCGAAATCCGCAGAAAGATAAGTATCAGCGCGTCCGTTGTGCCGCTGGAGTGGCACGGACACAAGATCAACCTCATTGACGTTCCGGGATATCCCGACTTTATCGGCGACCTTCACTGCATAGCCCGCGTCGTCGAATCCATGATTATCGTTTGCGAAGCCAAGGCAGACCTTGATGTCGGCTTTGATCTCGCCTGGGAGGTCGCCGAAGAGTACGGCCTCGCCAAATGTATCTTCGTCAACAAGCTTGAGCGGGACAATGCCGACTTTGAAGGCTTGATGAATACGCTTCGCCACCGCTACGGGCGTAAAGTTGTCCAGGTTCAGCTGCCGATCGGGCACCAGGCCGCATTCAGCGGCGTCCTCGACCTCCTGAACATGAAGGTCTATAAGGGCAAAGACCGAGGCGAAGAGATGGAAGAGATCCCTTCCGGCCATAAAGAGGATGCCGAGAGCCTCCATGAACAGCTCGTCGATGCCGCCGCAGAGGGCGACGACGATCTAGCGATGAAGTACCTGGACGGACAAGAGCTCACGCCTGAAGAGGTCGAACATGGACTCCTCATGGGTGTCGAGCGTGGACGTGTCGTCCCTGTTTTGCTCGGCTCGGCCCACAGCGGCATCGGCGTTGCCACGCTGCTGGATCGAATCGTTGGAGAGCTTCCCTCTCCCGTCGATATCCCGCGCACAGTCGGTGGCAAAGAGCTTAGCGCTGACCCCGCAGGCCCTCTGGCTGGATTCGTTTTCAAATCCACAGCCGACCCGTACGTTGGCAAGATCAACTACGTGCGGGTTTACAGCGGCACACTCAAGGCTGACGACCACGTTCTCAACATCAATCGTGAGCGTGACGAGAGGCTGCACAACCTTTACTATCCGCACGGCAAAGGGCAGGAGAACGCGGCGAATGTTCCGGCTGGCGACATCTGTGCCGTGGCAAAGCTTCAAGACACCCACACGGGCGATACGCTGACCACGGTCAAAGACAAGCTGATGTGCGATTCCATCGACTTCCCAGAGCCGATCTACCGCATCGCGATTCGACCGGTGACCAAGGCTGATGAAGACAAGATGGGACCGGCGTTGGAAAAGCTTCTTGAAGAAGACCCGACTTTGAAGTACATCCGCGAAGCCACACTGCACCAAGAAATCCTCGCCGGTATGGGCGACATCCATCTGGACACGGCTATTGAAAAGCTCAAGTCTCGATTCGGCGTGACCGTCGCCATTGAAGAAGCCAGAGTTCCTTATAAGGAGACCATTCGTGGTTCGGCAAAAGCTCAAGGGCGACACAAGCGGCAGACCGGCGGCAAAGGCCAGTTCGGCGACTGCTGGATCGAGCTCTCAGCCCAGGATCGCGGGGCAGGATTCACCTTCGAAAACAGGGTGGTCGGCGGTTCTATTCCAAAGAACTTCATTCCTGCCATTGAGAAGGGCATCCGTGAAACCATGGACAAGGGATTCCTTGCCGGGTATGAGGTCGTCGACGTCAAAGCGACCGTCTATGACGGCAGCTACCACGACGTGGACTCCAGCGAAATGGCATTTAAGATCGCCGGATCATTGGCCTTCCATGCAGCAGCTGAGAAAGCCAACCCCACGATTCTGGAGCCTGTTATGAATCTGGAAGTTGATGTGCCGGATGATTGCGTGGGCGACGTTGTGGGCGACCTCAACACTCGCCGGGGACGCATGCAGGGCATGGACCAGATTGCTCCCGGAAAGACGCGTGTGAAAGCACAGGTTCCGATGGCAACGATGATGCGCTATGCGCTTGATCTGCGCTCCATCACCAAGGGACGCGGTCGGTTCCGACAAACGCCGTCGCACTACGATGAGCTGCCCCACAGTGAGCAGCAGGCTCTGGTGACGGAATATCAGAAACACCGAGCCGCAGAGTCGGATCATTAAGAAAAATCAGAGGTCGGAGATCGGATATCAGGTTGCTGATGTCAGATTTCCGATCTCTTCTTATGCCGCGCGGATCTGGAAAACGTCCTGCGCGCGCTGAATCTCTTGGATCATCACGTTCTTGATGACGTCCAGTTGCCCTTCTGGCAAGCCCAGAAGCTCCAAGGCCGTTTCATCGTATTTCGGCTCAAGCTTGGGCATGTTGTTTCGGAACTCGCACTGGTGTGCCATGGTGTTCGCTACCGAAACGATTGCCGTCGTCTCTTGGTGCTGAGGATCTTCAGCCACGTTATGGTGGTAGTGGATCGCGTGCGACATGACGGGAGGAAGACACCACTTCTCAGCAAGCAGGCCGCCCACCTGAGCGTGGTCAAAGCCGAACATGAACCGTTCGACCTCGTGGATCGGCATCAGGTCGGTATGGCTTGCCTTGATTGCCGTATCAAATTCTTGTGCGCTAAAGCGCTCCAGAACGAGCATCCCAACATCGTGGAGAATGCCTGCGCTGTAAAGCTCCTCCGCCTTGGAGGGGTTCTTGATCTTGGCGAGAATACGCGAGCCCGTAGCCACTGCAAGGCTATGTCGCCAGAACTCCAGCTTGCAGAAGTGCTGAGAGCTGGCTCGCGAGGAGATCAGCTGCTGATAGGCGACTGCTGTGACCAGCGAACGGATCGTGCTCAAACCGAGGACACTGATCGCTCGACCGATCGAGGAAACATGGCTGAAGCCGTAGTATGGCGAGTTCGCCACGCGCAGGATCTTGGCCGTAATGCCTGCGTCGCGCTCGATGATCGCTTCCATGGCCTTCGGCGAGGAATTGGGATCGTCAGCCAGCTTGAGAACCGAGCTGACAACCTGCGGCAAAACCGGCAGATTCTCGCTGCGAGAGACTTTGATTGCTAAACTTTGAAGATCCACGTCTTAGATCATCGGCAGATCAAGCCGAGCAAATTACAAGAATTATCGCGTCGATATCTATTCGCTTAGTCCGCGTTAGGCTTAAGGCTTTATTGTTAACAAAATGGATACAGGCGATCAAGAATTCATCTTGATCGCCTGTATCTTCCTGGGGCGATACGCCTATTCTTAATCGATGACCGCTTCTGCGACGATCTTTTCAACCGCCTCTGGCGGACGGATTGTCGGCTTCACGACGGGAACAAACCGTCGCAACGAAGTGCTGTACTTCACATTCTCGAAGCTGGTCGGAAGCGAGTGCCGCATCTGATAGTTGAGGGGTTGGCTCTTCAGGCTGGGATAGCTGAGGCTCACCCTATAGTTCAGCATTTGAGGCTTGCTGAACTTGGTTTTGAACACTGCGTCCGAAGAATAGGTCAACCGATAGTTTTGACTGGTCGTCAGACTGCCCCCGCCTTGGGCTGTCGGTTCCTTCTTCTTGTACTCGACGATCGGAATGTCCGAAAGTACCGGCACCTTGCGATCAACCTGGAAGAGTCGTCCGATGATGGGGATGTTCGAAAGGACAGGCACGCCGCGCTTCGTTTCGTTGAAGCGATCGGCGACGCGTGAGAGCACTGTCTCATTCTGAGCCGAGTCCCACTTTGCAGGAGCGTCGAGCGATGCTGAAGTTTCCAGCGAACGGTCCTTTATCGAGGCCTTTTCAGGTGTAGCCTTCAAGGAAACCTTAAAAGGCAGTACCCTCGCCTTGGACTTTGTCTCAAGCTTCACTGGGCGGGCAAGGTGGACTGTTCCCAACTGAGCCGGCTTTGCCAGCTTAATTTTTGGAAGCATCTTGATGTCCTGCAGCCGCTTCACTTTGGCAAGCTGGACATTTTCTCTTTGAATTTTTGCAAGTGAGATATCGTCTCGCTGAATCCTCGCGAGCTCGATCTTTGCTTGCTCCTGGGCCGACAGCTGGTAGCTGGGCAGGAATGAAAGGGTCACGGCACCCAGCGCCAGAATGACTGCGCGCTGTTGCCACGTGGGTTTTCTGTTGAAGTTTTTCATCGCTTCTAACCTCGATTGAATGTTCTTGTAACGATCTGACATGGCGGCAGTCCCTGGGGCCGCCGGTGGGCGCGCAACCACCGTGGCCCTAAGGAGCATGTCCGCGTATTGATGAAGAGAAACCCCAGCGAGCAATGCCGCCTGCTGATCCGTCGCCGACTCGTGGTCGGCGCGTGCCCAGCGAGCAGCCAGCCAAGCCATGGGGTTGAAGAAATAAGCTGTGTTCGATACAAAGATGGCGCTGAGCCACCACAGATCATGTCGAGCAATGTGAGCGATCTCGTGGGCAAGCATCATCCGAAGATCGCCTCTGTTGCCGGCAAAGACGGCGTGCTCAGGCAGAACGATGGTGGATGTGCGGCCTGCGACAAGCATCGCTCCTTTCGCTTCGCTTGAGCAAAGCAGTCTTGGCGCCCTTTGCAAGCCAGCTTTTCTTGATAGCTCGTGAAGCATGTCCTGAACCTCAGGCTCTGTAATAGGATTTGCAAACCGTAGCATGGCCCTCAAACGCAAGGTGCCTACAAATCCGCAGACAGCCACTGTGCCTGCGCCCAATAGCCAGAAAATCAGCGTCGCCTCGACTAGACTGAGCACTGGCCCCGAGCCATGCGGACCTGCATTTCCAGTCGACGCTGGCAATGGAGGCAGGATCGGCACGGCGACCACGGCGAAGGGCATCAGGCAAAGCAAAGGTTTCACAAAGGCCATTCGCCACAGCCAAGCCCTTGCATTCGCGGGAATGCTTGGCATCAGCCGAAAGGCGCCCCAAAGGACGAGAAACAGCACAGCGCTTTGAAAGGCCGCAGTCGCAAGCGTTTCAAGAAGCATCGTGCTTGTCCTCCTCCAGGCTCTTCACAAGCTCTTTCAGCGTTGCCAGCTGTTCGTCCGTGACTTCGGCCTTGCTTCCCAGGTAAGCCACGAGCGGAGCAACGGAGCCGCCAAGTACGGTCTCCACGAAGTCTTCGACAAAACTCTCGAACATCGCACCCTTTGCCTCTGAAGGGCTGTAGAGAAACACTCCATCGACCTTCTTACGATCTAAGAAGCCCTTCATCCTGAGGCGCTCCATCATGTTCAGCGCGGTGTTCCGAGTCTGTCCTTTGGTTTCAGCCAGGTAATCCCCGACCTCCGTTACGGTCGCTCCCCCACGATCTGCGATAAAGCGAAGGACATCGCTCTCTGCTCTGCCAACAGTTGGTTTCCTGCCCATACTATCTACCGACAAATGTCGTCTCAATAGGATTATACGCACGATTACCGACAAATGTCGTCAATTTGTCGGTAATTCGATAAAAAAAGTGCCCCGCGAATCTAAAAAGCGGGCGCTCTTCTCTTATGCCCTATCGGCTGAGCATGCTCTTCATCTCTTTAACGGCTCGCTCAAGCTGAGCATCTTTCCCCGACCGCAGGTCGGCGATCGTTCTGGGAACGGCAATGTCTGGAGCTATTCCCTTCCCGACGAACTTCCGACCGTCGGGAAGTCGGTCACGCTTCACACAGATGCGTGCCGACCCACCACCCGGCAGCCAGAAGAAGTATGGCTGTCCGGTGCTTCCCGCCGTCGTTTCCCCAATGACTGGTCCGAGTTTTGAGCCAATGAACATTGAGGTGAAGTCTTCAGCAGCGCTGAATGTGTGCGGTCCTGTCAGCACACTCACTGGCCCCCTGAACTTCCAGTCAGTTGCAGGATCGACGGTCCATGCGCTGCGCTTTGCATAGGGTTGTGGCGCCATCCAAGCACGGTAGATCGGCGAATATGGACGATATTCCGAAGGTTGCATCTGAATCGGTTGAGAAATGAGGCCCGCAAGCATCTCAGCACCGATGCCCGAGTTACCTCCGCCGTTCATTCTCAGATCGAAGACCAGAGCCTTCACTTCGGGGTGCGCCTTGAGATCGCTCTTAAGCTGTCCAACGTACTCCGGGTGCTCAAAGTCGCTGACCACGATGTGCGCAACAGACCCATCGAGCACTTTGAAGGCATAGCCCGGGGGAGTCACGATGTCTTTGTAGCCGCTTCGGTTTACGATGAACGTCCTGACTTTGCCCGCACCGTCCTTCAGCGTGAGCTTCGCTGGCTTTTTGGCTGGGCCGAGCAGAAGAAAATAGTCGTAAAGACGAACCAGGCGGTCTTGAGGCGTTCCCGCACTTTCGAACTGCCCAAGGCTAGTCTCAGCGTACTTCTCAACCGGCTTTCCATCGACTGCGACAAGCTCATCACCTTTGTGAATACCCATCGCTTCTACGGTCAAGCTTCGTACATCCCGGATTACGACTCTGCCTTCGATATAGTCCGTCCTTACTGGAGGCCGCTCAGCGAAGCGTTCATTCATGATCTCGTCAGGAAAATAGACATTCGTGTGTCCATCGCCTAACCTTGAACAAAGCTCCCTGAGGACTTGATAATAGTCATAAGTTGTCTCCGATGCGAGGACCTTGGGAATCGCTTCCTTATATGCCTTATCCCACTCAAACTTGACGTTATCGAAGTACGCAAAATTGAATTTGACTTCTGCCCAAAAAGCAGACAAACCTGCGACACGCTCCTCTATCGGCAGCTTGGGTTTGTAGTCGGAGTAAAAGCTTCCGCGATGAAACAACACCCAGTGAGGGTCTATCCATTTCAATTCATCGAGGAGCAGCTGTATGTTTGAGTCCTCTTTCGCCAGCTTCTTGACAGGGTCCGAGTTCTTAATGGTCTGCCATTCGAAGCCGGGGTTGGAACCTTCGTTGACGGGGTCCTTATAGAACAGGATCAGCCGCTTGAGCGTGTCCTGCAGTCCCTGGCGATCCTCTAGCCTGGCGTAAGTGACCGCGAGGTCGGCATAAATATCCTGATCCTTGACTCTAAGTTCAAGGGACTCCTTTCGAAATGCGGCCAGCTTCGGATCATTAAGGATACGGAGCATCTCCTTGAAGTTTGCCACGGCTTTTGAGAGACTCTCACGCGAGACGGAATCGCCATTCCAGTTCTTGCTGTTCTCTGCTCGCATTGTTTGGATGCGGTCATACCACTCTGCCGCTGTCGTCGGCTCTTGCGGCTGAATGAGCCAGCTTCCCGCAAGGAGGGATGCGGCAACACACGAGACCGAGAGAATAGCAAAAGAACGGGAAAAAGGGCGCCGGAGAATCATGGCTTTGATTGTCCCGCCGCCGACCCGTTCAGACTTGAACGATCTGAACTTACTGAAGCAATTCGCGCCGCAGGCTCAAGAGCGACTTAGGAGTGACGCCAAGTTCACGCCTAAACATGCGTGAGAAGTGCGCCTGGTCGGAAAACGCGCTTTGATGCGCAGCCTCTCCCAATGATTTCCCTTCGCGCAACACTGCTTCAGAAGCTTGGCAGAGTCTCTTGCGAAGCGAGTAGTCCCCCAGGGAGCACCCATATTTACGCCGAAAGACCCTTGCGAGATACACGGGATGAACGCTTGCCTGGGTTGCGGCTTCTGCGAGGCTCAAGCTACGGGGCTCCACGTCTTCGACGTACTCCTCCACCACACGAAACCACTTGCCGAAGTCCTCACAATCCTCGCTTCCTTGCAGGCATGCGGTCAGGAGATCGAGCACCTGATCTTGCAGCTGAACGCTATACCCGCTTGCCTCGCCAGAGAGAATCAGCTTAATGGCGGGAAGCATACAGCTCGGGCTATCAACCACACGATAACTTCCAAACTCTTCCACTGAGATTCCGTACTTGCTCAGCCATGCCCCGCTTGGCTCAATATTCAGCCCAGCCCGTCCCTTCGGTCCTGCTTCGCATGCGTGGGGCAGATCGGGCGGGTGAAAGACCATCGCCATACGGTCAAGGCATTTCCCTTCCAGCCCTTCGGGGCTGTCGATAAACTCACCATGCATGAGGAGAAAGAAGGTCGCACTCTCATGTTCATGCAAAGGCTGGCGCTGAAGCTTGGGATAGCGAGTCAGCGTGAGCGAAAGACCGTCTAGGTCGATCCGTCGCACAGCCTGTCCCATGTATTGAAGTGGCGCCAATCGCATCGGTGAATGCTAACTCTACGCTTCCAAAACGCAGGAAGTGCCATTCACGGCAATAGAGTCCGATGTCCCAGGCTGAAACCTTCCTTCAGACTTGAGCGTTGTATACTCATATCGTTGAACGCAAGGGACTAAAATGGCGAAAGACTATTACGAAATCCTTGGAGTGAATCGCAAGGCTGATGAGAAAGAGATCAAGACCGCATACCGTCGCCTTGCTCGCAAGTATCACCCTGACGTCAACCCAAACGACAAGTCCGCTGAAACCAGATTCAAGGAGATCAGCGAGGCTTACGAGGTTCTGAGCGACCCCGAAAAGAAGAAGCTGTACGACCAATTTGGAAGCAACTGGGAGCATGCCCGCAACTTCTCCGGCGGATTCGGTGGGCAACAGGAAGGAGATTTCAACTTCGGAGGCGGAGGGGCCGATTTCAGCACGATCTTCGAGCAGTTCTTCTCAGGCTTTGGCGGAGGCCGGGGCACGAAGATCAACATGGAAGATCTCCAGACGGCGCAGCCGCGCGACGTTGAAAAGATCGTTGAACTAACCTTGGAAGAGATCGACAAGGGCGCGAAGAGAGTTCTCACCTACCAAACCGCTGACGCGGTTCAAACGCGCGACGGAGCCATCTCCACGATCCCGGGCAACAAGAAGGTCGAAGTCACCATCCCGGCCGGCATCACGGAAGGCAAGAAACTGCGCGTTCCCGGAAAGGGTGCTTCCGGCATTCGGGGCCGCGCCGGTGATCTCTATGTGACGATCAAATGGGCAGCCCATCCGAACTTTAAGCCTGTCGGTGACAATCTTGAAGTCGAAGTCCCCATCTCCTTCACCACAGCGGCATTAGGCGGTGAGATCAAGGTGCCTACACTCCGCGCCACACTTTCCATGAAGGTGCCAGCAGGCGCGCAGTCCGGGCAGACTTTCAGGCTTGCCAATCAAGGCATCGCCCGCATGGGTGGGTCGCGAAGCGACCTGCTGGTCAAGGTAAGGATCACCGTGCCCAAGGCCCTTACGGATGAGCAGAAGAAGCTCTTGAAGCAGTTTCAGGAAGCAGAGGCAAAATCATGAGACAGGACAATCAGCCGGTCTACATGATCGGCGTTGCAGCACAGCTTTGTGGAGTCCACCCCCAGACTCTGCGACAATACGAACGCCTTGGCTTGGTGGTGCCCAGCCGCGTTGGCGCAAAGAACCGGCTCTATAGCGAGCTGGATATCAATCGCGTACGTCAGATTCAAAGACTGACCCAGCAGATGGGTGTCAACCTTGCGGGCGTTGAAGTCATTCTCCGTTTGCTGGATGATATGGATTCGTTGCGGATGGATTTTGAAAGGCAGTTCCGAGACTACATTTCGGAAGCTGAACGCAGGATTCAGGATCTCCTTAGCGATTCCAATGTGCCCGTTCGAAAAGGGGATTCCCTTCTCCCTGTGCCAAACTTCTCAACGCTCAAGCGCCCAGAAGTTTAAGCCCCTGACTCCGTAGCTCTGATCGGGATGGGTCGCCCTTCGGTCATTCTTCGCCACAGCCATTCCACTGGGCCAATACTGAACTTACGAAGGTATAAGGCAGAGAAGACAATGCAGACAATCCAGACCCCGCCAACCACCATGAGCAAGCCCTTGGCATCCAGCTTCCCGAATAAGCCGAATCCCCAGGAATAGAAGATTGTTGTGCACAAGATGGACTGCATCAGATAGTTCGTCAGCGCAAGTCGTCCGACATTCGTGAAGAGCTTTTGTATGGGGCGAAGAAATCCTGAGCGCGACCACGCTAGCACTACGCCAAGATAGCCAGCGGCAAGAATCGGCCCCGTCAGCAGTTCAGGGATCATCTGGAGCGGCAAGACATTTTTCGCATTCCATCCAAACCAGACCAGCATGCTCGCTGGCAAACCCACACCCAACCCGATCACCAATAGCTTTCTAATCGCTTCACGGTGCTCTTCTCCAGCCTCAAACACACCATTGCGCGCAAGGTCTGATCCAAACATGAAGAGGCATGTCAGCAGCGGAAGCAAGAAGATGCCAGAGGCAAGCCCACTGCCATACATAAGTGCCCGGATACCCAGCTGTTGAATGTAGGTGCCCGAAGAGAAGATCGCAGTCTCGTTGGCAAAGAGCGAATTGCCGCTCGGAGAGCCAAGAGCATTCGGAAATGCTGCCATCGCAAGCATCACAGCGATAAAGGCAAAGGCTACCAGCAGGTTAAGACCGAGCAATCCAAAGAAAACCTTCTTGCGAACGGACTCGGTTGCGGTTGCGAGCAGGCATGCACCAAAGGAAACCATCGAGTACAGCCCGAGGATGTCGCCGAACCATATGAGAAAGCCATGAATCAATCCGATCAGCAGGAGAAACAGGCTGCGCTTCAAGTACCCGCCCGGCCAGTTCCCTTCGATCTTCGAGCGTTTCTGATACTGCAAGAATAAACCGGCTCCAAAGAGCATGGCAAGCATCGCCCGAAACTTCCCATTCACAAAAGCGAGGCTCAGCATCTCGAAGACGCGATCAAAGCCTACGGTCGGATGAGATGATCCGGACATCATCTCATGCGCTGTCGGAGTCCCGAAAGAATGGATGTTCGCCAGCAAGATTCCCAAAACCGCGACACCGCGCGCCAGATCCAGCGCCTGGATGCGACCGCTGGTTGTCGGGCTGATCGGCGTTTCCTTGGGCAGGAGCGGTGTAACCGGCTCAGACTCTCTCATGCTGAATGCGGGTGGAAGAATGGGTTGCATGGCTGTGGAAGTCAAGGACCGTCAGGATATTTGAGAAACATACCAAAAAGCGTCTCGTTCGTCCACCATAAAGCGTTAATATCTTGGTAGTGACACCATGCTGACAGCTTTTCTGCTCCTCACCACGCTCACCGCTCCCCGCATCGAGACCGACATTGTCTATTCGAAAGCAGGCGGCGAAGAGATCAAAATGGATATCTATACTCCCGCGACGGCCAAGGCCACCGATAAGTTGCCTGCGGTTGTGGTCATTCATGGAGGAGCATGGATATCTGGCAAGCGTCAAGACATGGATGTGATGGCGAAGACTCTTGCTGAGGAAGGCTTCGTAGCGGCGAACATCAGCTACCGGCTTGCACCGAAGCACAAGTATCCCGCCATGCTGGATGACGTTCAGACGGCTGTTCGCTTCCTGCGCGAAAATTCTGGGAAGTATGGCATCGACCCCAAGCGCATCGGCGCTGCAGGCGCAAGTGCTGGAGGACACCTTTCACTCCTGCTGGGAAGCATGGATACCCGCGATCCCAAGCCGTCGGAGTGTGCCAATCAATCCAGCAAAGTTCAGGCTGTCTGGAATCTGTTCGGCCCTACCGACATGACGCTTCCCTTTCCGAAGGAAGTTGATATCGTCTTTCAGATGGTCTTGGGCAAGAAGCGCGAGGAAGCAAGCCAAGAGCTGAAGGATGCCAGCCCGCTGACCTATATCTCCAAAACGACGGCTCCGGTGTTCACCATTCAAGGCTTGGCAGATCCGCTTGTCAATCCTGAGCATGCTCGCGTACTGGACTCCGCGCTCCAAAAGGCAGGCGTGGATCACAAGACCGTGCTGATCGATGGCATGAAGCACGAATTCAACGTCCAAAACCCTGAAGTCTTGAAGGCGGCAAAAGAGGCTATTGCATTCTTGAAGGCAAAGCTTGGGCTAAAGACGCCTCCAGCGACCAACGGGATCGGCGGTTAGCCGCCCGTTGGAGTCTGGATATTTCCCGTCTGAACGACTGCACTTCCGCCTCCGGGCGGCGGAGGCTGGTACTGCTTCACGCACTCTTCATACACAGTCGTTGACCACAGCAACAGGACAGCTTCTTCTTTGAAGATATCTCCGTGGGCACCCTGAGGCAGAACCGGACCTTCGAAAATCAGGCGGCTGCCGTCGATGTTGAGGACTTTCTTCTGCCTCGGGTCTTGCCCTACGCGGGCAATACGCTCTGCATAATTGGGAGATTGGACAAGCGATGCTGAAGGCAGCGGGTCGCCGATGGCCTCATTGTCAGGAGCCTGCATCCAAAGTCCAACGCTTCCAGACGCCTTGCGTCCAAGGTTGGCCAGTGGATACCAGAAGCTGTTCGCAACGTCGTAGCGGCTGAACACCGACGCCGCACAGCCCCAAATCTGGTTCAGATACTTCCTTTCGCCATCGAACCATGCACTCATGTACGCGCCATTGACCGTGGTCACCGTTTGAAGGCTGAGGTTCAGACCTGCCTGGACGCCTTGCCCCTTGCACGCAAAATGCGGCGAATAGGCAAACCACTTGCCAGAGTTCACGACAACCAGACCACCGTGCGAATGCCCGAGCAAATGCACTCGCGCCCCAGCCATCCTTTCCAGCGCCTCCCCGTCAAGCCTTCGGACCAGCTCATCCAGGTAGAGATTTACAAACTGTCCGGTGATGCAGGCGTTCTTGCTCATCTCCCAGAATGCAAACTGGTTGTTGATCGCGGTCCAGACTGATTGGACACGGTCATCGCTCTTCAGAGCACGTGCAGCCACAAAGACCGGCACTCTGGCAAAAATCAGCAGTCCTGTTCTGATCGACCTGATCCATTCGATGAATGCGCGGGCGTTCTTTTGGTCGTACCAGACAGGAGCTTCGTCGATTTTGCCAATCCGCTCCTTGAACTGGTGCAACGCGGCTACCCGAATCCCGAACACTACCGCTACCGCAATGCCGTAGTAAATCCACCATGTGTGACCAACGAATCCAACAGTGTAGAGGCCAACCAGGAAACCGACGATTATGATCACGAGCAGCGACTCCAGCGCCGCGAAGAAGGGAGTCAGAAGGCACAGCGTCAGAATCGGCAGCGCGTGAACCACCTGTACAAGGAGATAGGCAATCGTGCCCCAGGTCTTCAAACCTCCTTTGCGACGCTTGCGACGGTTCTCCGGCGACAGGGCTTGTGGGTCTTGCTGCGTGTCGGGCTCTTTGGCGTCCTTTTGACGATTGAAGGCGATGAGCACACCCAGGACAAGCCATGAGACGGCATAGATGACTCCTGCATAGACCAAAAACTTGCTGACCGTTGAGAACTTCTCGAAGCTGTCGATCAAGTGATCGTCGATAAAACGCTCTAATCCCGCGACCTGGAGCTTGATCCAGTCATTCAGACTTTTGATCTGCATCAAAAAGCCGACGATCGTAAAGACGGAGACCACGCTGAGAATCGTGCCGATCAGCACAGAGGTCCAGCCAAGCGGCCCGACGAACTTCCCTGGGGTGCCGTCCTGCTCGCTCGTTGCCCTTTGTCCATCCGCTTCGTGATAGCACGCCCAAGCGATGGTGACCACTTCATCGAACAGGTACTGCGTCGGCTCGCTTCCGTCTCGTGTGAAAAGCTCATAGTCCTTCGGACGGTACTTCCGCGACCAGAGTCGATCCGTGAGCTCTTGGGCTTCGTCTTGAATACGATCGGCAAACGGATCGATCTCAGGCGCACTCACCTTCGAGAAAAGCTCGAAGAGCTCTTCAAAGTCGTTGCGCATCCTTGCGCGCAAGAAGGGCGTCTCCCCTTCGCTGGACTCGATTCGCTCAAAGATGAGGTGCATGAACGAGGTCTTGCTCTTGCGTCCTGAATAGTCCACCATGTCGTCCACGCCCGTGTCGGAGTGGTAGTGGATCGTCAGGAAGAGCGGCGAGTACTCTTTGGGGAGAAAGTTCAGCCGTTTCCTATAGAACAGCCTGCTAAATCGACTCATCAGCTGGTCATAAGCCGCAATCGCCGAGTAGAAGTTGCGATGCCAGCCGTGGCTGAGGAAATAGATATCCGTGACTTTCCCAGAAAGTCTTACGGCCTCGACACCACGATCCACGGCAGCGCTGAACTCCTCGAAGGTTTCATCGCCTTCGGGCAATCCCTTCTCGACTTCCTGAAATGCAGGCTTCTTCTTGACTAGCTTATCGAGGATCGGGATTAGGATATAGGGGCGCGAAAATCGAACGTCCCCCTTTCCCCGCCCGGACCTGCCAATATCATCCGCACTGAGCGATTTGAAGATCGAAGTATCTTCCGGTGTCCGTTGAGAAGGACCAACGTTAAAAAGCCTTTTGTCTGCCATGCGCCTCCCTCAATGGGCACTACTTCGACGGACGCTGGCTGGGTTCCTGCATGACGCAAGCGTAAAGCGAGAGGGGCCGATGCAGGTGCATCGGCCCCTCTCAATCATTTGACGAGAATCGCTTATAGCTCTTCTACCGGCTGTTCGGAATCGCCTCCGTCTCCACCGCTTCCGCCATTTCCGCCGCCACCCTGACCGACAAGCTCATCGAACCCAAGGTCAGTCGTCAGCAGATCCTCATCGCCAAGGTTGAACTCCTCAGCTTCGGCCATCTCGGCGAGCGAAGTGAATGCCAGCGGCAGATCGTCCATGGAGCCCATGCCTTCTTCGGCCTCAACGAGCGCTGTGAGCGACTGCTGAGCCCAGCTCGGGCCACGCTGAACGTCGATGCTGACGTTGCGGTACTGCTCGACGCCGGTACCGGCCGGAATAAGGCGACCGATAATGACGTTCTCCTTCAGACCGATCAGGTGGTCCTTCTTTCCGCGGACGGCTGCATCTGTAAGGACGCGAGTCGTCTTCTGGAACGAAGCAGCCGACAGGAACGAGTCCGTTGCGAGCGAAGCTTCGGTGATACCAAGGAGAATCCAGTTTGCGCTGGCTTCCTTAGGATCGCGCTCGACATTCTCGCCCGTCACGAGGTCGGTGTACTTGATCTTCGTACCTGCCTGGATCAGCTTGCGAACGCGGTCGTTCTCACGGATGTACGTGAAGCGGTCCACGATCTGGCCCGGAAGGAACGGCGTGTCGCCCGGCTCCTTGATCTGGCGCTTTCGGAGCATCTGTCGGATGATGACTTCAATGTGCTTGTCGTTGATGTCAACGCCCTGAGCCTTATAAACGCTCTGCAGGTTTTCGACGAAGTAGTCGTAAACCGCGTTTGCGCCTGCAAGCTCCAGAACCTCGTGCGGATCGCGCGGGCCTTCGGTGAGCGGGTCACCCTTGATGACCTTGCTGCCAACCTTGACGGGCAGGTTACCGAACGGAGGAACGAGGATCGGATAGAACACTCGCACCGTTTCAACCGGGAACTTGCGCAAGGATGTCAGTGTCGCCGTGGTCAGCTTCTGACCGATCAGGCGATCCAGACCAGCGTCATGCTCGGGGTCGTTCTTCCATGCCTGTTCGTCGGCGATGTAAGCATCCTTGATCGGGCCGGTCAGAGGCACATTCGCCTCAATGATGACCCAGCGACCAAAGTTCGTCTGCTTGACTTCGCGGACTGTACCGGTGACCGGACAGATGATTGCCTTACCACGCGGCTGGCGTCGCGCTTCGAAGATTTCTTCGACGCGGACGATACCGCTGGATTCACCCGTCCAAGCGTAGAAGAAGGTCTTTCGCGATCTCTCCCACAGCTTCTTGGACTCTGCATCGGCCTTGTCGAGAAGCTTCTGGGCAGCCTTGGTCTGGCGCTCGGTCTTCTTCTTCGCGGTCTTTGCATCCTCTTCCTGGATGGTCAGAGTCTCCTTCTGGAACAGGGCCTTAACTGCAGCTTCCTGCGATTCCAGAAGCTTCGTCTCGTCCAGAGACTTGCTCTCGGTTTCGCGGGCCGCTTCAAGGTCCTGCATAAACTGTCGGATGAACTTACCAGTCTTATACTGGTTCGTACGCGCAATCGTGGCCGAACCCGCAACACCACCGGTGTGGAACGTACGCATCGTAAGCTGCGTTCCAGGTTCACCAATCGACTGCGCGGCTATGATACCGACGGCGACGCCGTTCTCAACCAGCTTGTTGGTCGAGAGGTCGATGCCATAGCACTTGGAGCAGATACCCTGCACCATCTCGCAGGTCAGAGCGCTGCGCAGGTTTACGCAGAGGTGACCGTGCTCGTTCACTTCGTAGCCGTGCGTGACGAAGGCGTCGCCAAGCTTCTGGCGCTCGTCGTCCGTCTCCAGGGCTTCGTATGCCTTGTGGTAAGCATTCTCAACCTTGGTGATGTGCTTGGCCTGGTCTCGGTAGATAACCTCGCCGCCCTCTACGATCACTTCGTTGGTCTCAGGATCGACGAGTGTGCTGATCGAGACGCGTCCGAAACATCGGTCGCCAATGTGTTCGATCGTCTCGCCTTCTTCGACGATGCGGTGTACGAGGATGCCCTCGGTCGTTCCGCAGTCGTCGGCGCGGATGATGACATCCTGCGAGACGTCGACGAGACGGCGAGTAAGGTAGCCCGCGTCCGCAGTTCGCAGAGCGGTGTCGGCAAGACCCTTGCGTGCACCGTGCGTGGTCACGAAGTATTCCATCATGGTCAGACCCTTGTGGAACGAGCTCTTAACCGGAAGCTCGTAGATAACTTCGTTGAACTGGTTGAACATGAGACCGCGCATTCCAGCAAGCTGCGAGAGCTGCTTGACCGAACCGCGAGCGCCGGAGACCGTGATGATCGACAGCGGGTTCATCTGCAACATGCCGTCGACGATAGCCTTACCGATCTTGTCGTACGTTTCCGTCCAGAGTCGGATCAGGTTCTGCTGCATTTCGTTAAACGCGAGCATTCCTCGTCGGTACTGGGCAAGAGTCTTGTTCGACTGCTCGTCTGCACCTGCCAGGATGCTTTCGCGCTCCTGGGGCGGGTCCATGTCCGTGATCGCAACCGAAAGACCGTAGCGGGTTGCCCATCGGAATCCGAGGTCCTTCAGGTCGTCCAGAAGCTTGATCGTCGCGCCAACGCCCGTTCGGGAGTGGGTGTAAAGGATCAGTTCGGAGATTGCTTTCTTGGTCAGCGCGATCTGCAGGTGCTCGTTGCTGAAGCGCAGCGGGTACGGCAGGATCTGCTGCAGAACGATTCGGCCAGGGGTCGTGGCGACGATCAGCGACTCGAACTCCTGGTCGAGCGGCTTCAGTTCCTTGATCTCCTCTTCGGTCTCCTCGTTCGTGGTCGTCTCGTAGATGTACTCAACGCCCGTCTCGGGATCGCGATAGTCGATCTCTTCATCGGCTCGGAAGATCGGTCGCTTAATGCGGACCTTGATCATGCCGTTGATGTGGATCGGCTCGCCGATCGGCGATTCGAGATGGAACAGAACCTCTTCGGGGCTGCCGAAGACGTAAGGCGCCGGATTCTTTTCCGGGTTTTCGGCGTGCAACCGATCCTGCTCTTCCAAGCGATTCTTCGAATCCACATTGGTGAAGGTCAGTGCGTACGCGCCCAGAACGATGTCCTGGATCGGCGACATGATCGGACGACCGTCTGCCGGCGAGAACAGGTTCTGGCTGGAAAGCATCAGAACGCGGGCCTCGGCCTGTGCCTGCATCGAAAGCGGCACGTGAACAGCCATCTGGTCGCCGTCAAAGTCAGCGTTATAGGCGTGACAAACGAGCGGGTGAACCTGGATCGCCTTACCGTCCACGAGGATGGGCTCGAACGCCTGGATACCCAGTCGGTGCAGCGTAGGCGCACGGTTCAGGAGAACCGGATGCTCCTTAATAACCTCTTCCAGACCGTCCCACACCGCAGGGTGCATTCGGTCGATCATGCGCTTCGCCGTCTTGATGTTCTGCGTGATCTTCTTCTCGACCAGCGATTTCATGACGAACGGCTTGAAGAGTTCCAGAGCCATCTCCTTGGGGAGACCGCACTGGTGCAGCTTAAGGTGAGGGCCGACGACGATAACCGAACGACCGGAATAGTCGACGCGCTTACCGAGAAGGTTCTTTCGGAAGCGTCCTTCCTTACCTTTCAGCATGTCGCTGAGCGACTTCAGTGCGCGACCGTTCGAACCCACCACAGGGCGGCTTCGTCGACCGTTGTCGATTAGAGCGTCCACCGCTTCCTGCAACAGTCGCTTTTCGTGGTTGATGATCGACTCTGGAGCGTGAATCTCCATGATCTTCTTCAAGCGGTTGTTGCGGTTGATGATGCGGCGATAAAGATCGTTAAGGTCGGAGGTGGCAAAGCGACCGCCGTCCAGCTGGACCATCGGACGAAGCTCCGGCGAGATGACCGGGATCACTTCCTGAATCATCCACTCCGGTCGGCTCTTCGACTGGACGAGGGCTTCGACGATCTCAAGGCGCTTGATCGCGCGGGCGCGTCGCTGGGAAGTCGTCATAACGATCTCCTGTCGCAGCTCGCGGCTCATGCGCTCCAGATCGACGCGGGACAGAAGCTCCTTCATCGCATCCGCGCCAATGTTTGCGCGAACGAGCGAGCGGAGGTCCGTGCCCATGCGGAATCCAACGGCATCCAGCATCTTGGTGATGGCGCGGTACTTGTCCTCATCGATAAGCTGGTTCTTCTCCAGCTTGCCAAGAATTTCGACAGCGAGATCGAGGTCCTTCAGACGGTCGTCGGCATCTCGGTATTCAGCCTTGATACGGTCGTTGATCGCCTTGGCGCGCTCGCGAGCGGACGACTCGTCGTACTCGTCGCTGTTGCCATCCAGCTCTTCAGCAAATCGCTGGAAGCTGTCTTCCTCAAGCTCCTTCATCTGCTGCATGATCGTTGCCTTTTCAAGCTCGACCGATGCACGGATTTCCGGAAGTTGCTCAGCGATCTTCTCCGACTCGATGTCGATGATGATGAAGCTGGCGAAATAGATAACCTTCTCGAGCAGTCTGGGGGAAATATCCAGAATCAGCGCGAGCGGCGAGGGAACGCCCTTGAGGTACCAAATGTGGCACACAGGAGCGGCAAGCTCGATGATGCCCATTCGCTCGCGGCGAACCTTGCTGCGCGTGACTTCAACGCCACAGCGCTCACAGATAATGCCCGCGTACTTGATCTTCTTGTAGCGTCCGCAGGCGCATTCCCAGTCCTTGGTCGGGCCGAAGATCTTCTCGCAGAAAAGACCGTCGCGCTCAGGCTTGAACGTACGGTAGTTGATGGTTTCCGGCTTCTTGACCTCGTGGTACTGACCGTGTCGGAACGCCCATGACCGCACATCGGCGGGGCTTGCGATACCGATACGAATCTTATCGAATTGACTGACGTCTGCCATATTTCGTGTATTGTCCTTGCCCGCGTCCGGGCAATCTTTCTTGCAAAGCTATCAGCTGTCTGCTGGAGATCGGAAATCAGAGATCAGATATCTTTGCCGATTTCTGATCTCCGATCCCTGATCTCAATTAATTAAAGAACCCAACGCTTCGTGCAAGGCGCATATCGTCGCCGCCGGTGAGCTCATCCAACTCTCGGAGCGGAAGCTCCTTGTTGTTAGCGTCTTCAACGCTCACCTTCAGACCAAGCGACCGCAGTTCGTTCACGAGAATCTTGAACGACTCCGGAATGCCCGGCTCAGCGATCGGCTCTCCCTTGACGATGCTCTCATAAGCCTTCACGCGGCCCATCACGTCGTCCGACTTGATGGTGAGAAGCTCCTGCAGGGTGTATGCCGCACCATAAGCTTCAAGCGCCCAGACTTCCATTTCACCAAAGCGCTGACCGCCGAACTGTGCCTTACCACCGAGCGGCTGCTGGGTGACCAAGGAGTACGGTCCAATGCTTCGAGCGTGAATCTTCTCGTCTGCAAGGTGCTCAAGCTTGAGCATGTAGATCACACCTACGGTGATCGGGTTCGGAACCTGGTTGCCGGTCATGCCGTCGCGCACCCAAGACTTCATCGAATGCGGCTCAATGCCTGCACGTCGGAACACCGTCGTTTCGATCTTCTCGATGATCTCTTTATAGAGCGCATCCGGCGCCTTGTGAGGCTTGCCCATTTCTTCGGGCTCCTCTTCCGGCTCCCACTCGTCGATGTTCACTTCGCTGAGCAGGTCGGCTGTGTTCTTGACCGGAACTGCGGCAACAAGCCGAGAGATATTCTCGAGGTGCCACTCGTCAAGCGTGCGCAGCTTCTCTTCGACCTTGGCGAACATCGCCTCGACCGAGTCATCCAGCTCGAATTGAACACCGAGGTTGAGCTCGCGGTTCACATACATATCGAGCACCTTGTGTCGCATCATGTTCGCCATGCGTTCGACTTCGGTGATGACCTCATGCTCGGTCGCACCCTCAAAGCCCGGACAGCGGTACCGCACGCCAAGGTGCTTGCCCGCGTATCCCAGGTGGGTTTCGAGAATCTGACCGATGTTCATACGGCTCGGAACACCGAGCGGGTTAAGAATAATGTCGACCGGCGTACCGTCAGCCAGGAATGGCATATCTTCCGCAGGGACAACGCGGGAGATAACACCCTTGTTTCCGTGGCGGCCTGCCATCTTGTCACCGACCATCAGCTTTCGCTTCTGAGCGATGTAGACCTGAACCGTCATGTTGGTACCGGCGGGCAGCTCGTCTCCAGGAATCTGAATCAGCGGCTCATCCGTTCGGTCGCAGACCAAGCGCTCGCGCTTCTTCGATTCCTTATAGACGTAGTTGATCGACGGGCTGAGATACTTGTAGCGGCTGAAGACCTTCACATCCACAACCGTTCCCTTCTCACCGTGCGGCAAGCGCAGGGAAACGTCGCGGGTTTCTTCGGCCTTCTTACCGAAGATCGCGATGATCAGTCGCTCTTCGGCGGTCATTTCGACCTGGCCCTTCGGAGCAACCTTGCCGACGAGGATGTCTTCCGGCCGGACTTCGGCGCCGACACGAATGATGCCGTTCTCGTCCAGGTCCTTCAGAGCGTCTTCGCCGACGTTCGGAATGTCGCGAGTAATCTCTTCCGGTCCAAGCTTGGTATCGACGGCTTCGGTCTCGTGTCGCTCGATGTGGATCGAGGTGAACACGTCGTCCTTGACCATGCGCTCGCTGATGATGATCGCGTCTTCATAGTTGTAGCCGTTCCACGGCATAAACGCGACGACCACGTTCTTTCCAAGCGCAAGCTCTGCCTGATCGACACAAGGACCATCTGCCAGCGGATCGCCCGGAAGGACGCGCTGACCATGCTCCACGATCGGGCGCTGGGTGATACAGGTCGATTTGTTCGACTGCATCATGTGGATCAGCGGGTAGTGATCCAGCTCGCCGTCATTGCGTCGAATCGCAATCTCAAGGCTGGTGACCAGCTCGACAACGCCGGCTGTTCGAGCAACAACCGCAGCACCAGAGTCAACCGCCGCGACACGCTCGTAGCCGGTGTGCACGATCGGACGATCCGACCGAAGACACGGAACAGCCTGTCGCTGCATGTTGGCGCCCATGAGAGCACGGTTTGCGTCGTCGTTCTCAAGGAACGGGATCAGAGCCGTAGCCACCGAGACGATTTGTACCGGCGAAACGTCAACGAGCTGAACGCGGTCCTTAGTGACCATCGGATAGCTGGCACCGCCAAGCTCTCCACCTGCACAGCGAACCTGCAATCGCTCGTCCGTCAAGAAACCGTTCTCGTCGGTCAGGATGTCAGCGGGAGCGACCAGCATTCCCTGCTCTTCCTGAGCGGTGTAGTAAACGATGTCCTCGGTGACCTGGCTGTTTCGAACGACGCGGTACGGCGTCATGATAAAGCCAAACTCGTCGACGCGAGCATGCGTGGTGAGCTGAGAGATCAGACCGATGTTCGGACCTTCCGGCGTTTCAATCGGACAGATGCGTCCGTAGTGCGAACGGTGGACGTCGCGAACTTCCAGCTTTGCGCTGGTTCGCTGCAGACCGCCCGGTCCAAGGCTCGAAAGACGTCGCTTGTTGGTCAGCTCACTCAACGGATTGGTTTGATCCATGAACGTGCTGAGCTGGTTGCTGCTGAAGAAGCTCTTGATCGACGCGCTGACCGGCTTGACCGAAAGGATAATTCCGGGAAGGAGATTCTCCTGGTCGGTTGAGGTCATGCGCTCTCGAGCGACCTTCTCCATTCGGACGAAGCCGAGTCGGAGCTGGCTCTGAAGCAGTTCACCAACGCTTCGAACGCGCTTGTTCTTCAGGTCGTCGATGTCGTCTCGCTCAGCTTCGCGGCGAACGTAGACTTCCATCTTCTGAAGAATGCCGATGAGATCCTCAGACGTCAGGTTGCGAACGGTAAGCGGAATATCGATGCCGAGCTTCTGATTCAAGAAGCGCCGACCGACCTTTCCAAGGTCGTATCGCTTGACATCGAAGAACAGACCATAGATAAGCTGTCGAGCAGCTTCTTCGTTGGCCGCCTCACCCGGTCGCAGTCGCTTGTAGATATCGAGGATGGCTTCGCGCCAGTTGGAAGTCGGGTCCTGATCCAGGGTCGATTCCACAACTTCGGGCAGCTGGATCACCTTTAGGCTCTTCAGCTCAAGCGATTCGATCTTGCGTGCTGTGTCCGCATCGATGCGCTGCAGCCGCTTGATCACGGCCTTGCCTTCGTTGTCGTTGATATCTTCCAGCGGACGAGCACCAGCAAGGTCCTCGTGCGTCGGGTTCTCAAGCGTTGCAAGCTTTCCGAAGACGAAGATCAGGTCTTCGTTCGTGGATACGGGAGTATCCACCACGACCTGCTTGGTCAGCCACTCTTCGCCAAGCTTCTCTACAACCTCAGCGGTCAGAAGCGTGCCTGCTTCAACCAGCACTTCGCCGGTTTCAGCATCCGCAATCGGCTCGATCAGCTTTCGGAACATGGCGTTCTGCAACGGAAGGCCAACGCGAGTTCGACCCTTCTCGAATGCACCGAGAGCCTTGATCAGCTGCGTGAGCGGGAGCTTCTTGGTCTGGCTGATCTGCGTTCGGACAACGTTATGCGCGTCGCACTCAATCTCCAGCCACGGACCCTCGTTCGGGATCACGCGGGCAGAGATGATGACGGACATCGAGCTGTCGACGCTTTCTTCAAAGTACAGACCAGGCGAACGCGAAAGCTGAGACACAATGACGCGCTCGCGGCCGTTGATAATAAACGTACCGCGGTCTGTCATCAACGGAAGATCGCCGAGATAGACTTCCGACTCGATCACGTCGCGATCACGCCCGCCAAAGCGGACGGTCGCCTTGATCGGCGCTTCGAACGTCATATCGCGGTCGCGACATTCGTTGATGTTGTACTTGGGTTCACCGAGCTGGAAATTAACCAGTTCGATATAATTAGTCTGCGTAAAATCCCAAATGGGAGAGAACGTTGTGAAGAGTTCGGGCAGTCCCTCTTCAAGAAACCACTTATAACTGTTAAGCTGTAATTCGATAAGATTTGGCGCCTCAAGGAATCTTCCGATTCTTTTAGAGGTGGGCTGAATAATCCGCATCGAGGCCTCCGGGCGTAGTGAGCGAACGTTCAGGGTACCCGGGTTGGAACAATCGGTGTCAACTTTCACTAGTCCCTAGGGCTAATTTCGTCTACTTTTTCGCGCTCATCGGCAGCATGCCCCCACAATCTCGCAGCAGCGCCGGCTCAGCGTGAGCCCTGAACTCGCTGAACTAACTGGGTTCCGACCCCAAAAAGCACTGCCGCAATCAAGATTGCGAGGGCGTAGCCCCATCCGAAATGGACCTTCTTATTGACCCAGTCGATCATCCATCCTGACAGCCCTGCGAAGATCTGAGGCGTTGCCCAGCTGGCCTGCCACAGCCCCATGTCCTTCCCTTCGTTGCCGCCTTGAGGGATCACATCGCTGGCAAGCGCCCAGCTCGCTGAAAGATAGACTCCGTAGCCAAAGCCGAACAGCGGCGCCAGGAGAAGCATGATCTGAAAGTTCGGTATCAGCGCAAACGGAATCAGCGGCAGAAACATCACCGGTCCCGCAATCCGCATGACGTACTTATGCCCGCGTCGGTCTGATTCCTTATACGACCACACCGCCCCTATCGCGCCGAACAGCGAGATCACCAAACCAAGCACGCCGTAAGCTCGACTCGCGGCCTTTTCCGGGATCGGGTGGGTTAGCGACAGGCCGAAGAATTCGTAAGTCTTGACGACATCCTGCAGATAATTTTTTAAGTAGGGCTGGATCAAGTAGAACGCGAGCGTGACGGTGAAAGTCAGCACCCAGACCAGTCGGAAATCAGCGCGTTTCCAGGGCTCCGTCCACCCTTTGGCGAACTCTTTGAACGTGAGTCGCGGCTGGTTCTTTTCATGCGTTTTGCCGTCATGATAGCGGCGCAGAAGGATCAGCACCCAGGCAACGCAAAGAACCTGCAGAATGCCCATCAGAAGGTAGGTGTATCCAGCCCTCGTCAGCACAATCGCCGTCACTCCGCCCGCAATGTTGGAGAGCATTCTTAGCAGGCCCAGGACACTGCTGGCCCGTCCTCGATGAGACTCGGGGATGATCTCCGGCACAAGGGCCGCGTACGGTCCTGTCCCCAGGTCGTCGGCAACCTGAAGAATCAGATAGCCCACGATGAACATCCAAAACTGTGTGGCATTCGCAAGGATCGTCAAGGCGACGAGCGTAAGCAGGGTGCCGTAGACCAAGAACGGCTTTCGCTTGCCAAATCTGGATTCCATGCGATCGCTGATCGATCCGAACAGCGACGGCCCAAACAGCGCCCAGCATGCGCCGATCATAAAGACCATTCCCCATGCGCCGTTCTTGTCTCCTCCCGGGACAATGTCGGAGAGCTGTCCTGAGATCAGTGTTCCAAGAATCAGAAACCACTTGAAGCTGGTCGCAAACCAGTACGAGGAGATCCCAACGTACCAAGAAAAGCGGTCCTGAAAGACGCCGTTCGGGCTCTCTGCGGTTGGGCTGGCTGGCTGCATGGGAGGGCGTGAATACAGTACCTAACCAAACCGTCCGGCGTTTCGATACTCGCATGCATCCCAAGGATTGGTCGCTCGCAGGGCGCGCTCAAGCTGTTCCAAGTAGTCGAACTGCGGCATCTCGATGGCACCCATGCGTGCAAGGTGAGGGTTCATCAGCTCGGCGTCAAAGATCGTGAACCCAAGCTCGCGGCATTTCTCCACCATGGCCCAAAGCGCCACCTTGCTCATGTCCGTCTCGCGATGAAACATCGATTCTGCGCAGAAGCAGTTGCCCAGCGCTATGCCATAGATGCCCCCCACAAGACGCTCGTCCATCCAGACCTCGCATGAGTGCCCCCAACCCTCGCGATGAATGAGCGTGTAGACGCGAATCAGATCTTCGCTAATCCAGTTGTCCTTGGGCCGCAGGCACGAACGCATCACCTGCTCGAATGCCCTGTCAAACGTAACTTTGAAGTTAGTGTGACGAAGGGTTTTGGCAAATGATCGGGAGATATGCACTCCCGATAGCGGAAAGACTGCCCGAACGATAGGCTCGTACCAGAACACCGAGCCATCTTCTTCGGCCATCGGAAAGACGCCCTGCGAATATGCATACCGAATCATCCACGGCGTAAGCTCTTGACCGGGTGTACCCACGGCAGGTCCGTTCATGCGCTACCCCTTGAGCTATGAAACGGGCTATGCGCGGACATAGGGAGATTGTGAAACAATCTCCAAGCTTTGCTCCAGACAGTAGACAACATTCTACAAAACATGGACAATAGGGCTGTTATGAACAACGAGCATGTTCGCTATGCGATGGACCAGACCAAGCTCCAGCTTGAAAAGGTGTTTGATGGCATTTCGGAGGAGCACATGGACTTCAAGGTTTCGGAGCAAGCGATGACTCCGCGCGAAACTTTGCTTCATCTTTGCGACTGTTATGAGGCTGTGAAGGTTGGTGCCGCTGGAGGAGAATACGAGTGGGGGTCCTTAGCGATCGAAGACAAATCGACTGCGGGCTTGCTCAAGATGATGGCTTCCCAGCGGGAGCAGGCGACCACAGTGGCACTCGATCAAAGCGAAGAGCAAGCGGCGATGTACGGATTCAACTATATCGCCTTGCACGATGCCTACCACGTGGGGCAGATGGCTCTGGTGCGTATGGCTACGGATTCCAACTGGAACCCGTACAGCATCTACGGGGAATGATTAAAAAAGCTGGGTCACATTCATGCCGAATGCGACCCAGCTTTTGCGCATTGAATCAGGAAACGGTCAGCGTCTGCATGATCTGTTCGATCTTGCCGCGATTCTTCTTAAGACCATCCTTCCCGACCGTCACGGTCACCATGAACATCTTTCCGTTCTTGACAAAGAAGACGCCGTAAAGGTCCATGGGCAACGTCGAGCCATCCATCTGAACTTCCATAGCGCCCCAACAGGCAATCGCCTTGCCCACCGGGAGTTCAACGATCTTGCTCTCTCCCTTGCCCTTAAAAGGAATGCGGGACATGATCTGCTTGGTGACCTCGGGATACATCGATTCGGTGATATCCGAATTGGGGTTTACCGTCACGCTGATGTTATCCATGCCATCGCTGAGGTCCTTGTCGCTGTAGTCGTAAGCAATAAACTTGATCGACTCATTGGACTGGTTTGCCTTCATCATGGTCGCCAGCTTCGGGTTCTCCTTGCTTAGCGAATCCATCGTTTTCTGAAACTTGGCGGTATTGCCTGAGTTCATATCGGCCTGATCCCAGCCCTTGGGCAGCTTCAGAGAAAGGCTGTTGTCGCGAGTATTAAATCGGGTCCAGTCCTTGGTATCTCCCTGAAACGCGATCGCAGCGACAGCCAGCAGACTGACGGCGAGGGTGGGCCAAATTCGATTCCAGTGCTTCATACGAGTCTCCAGCGCTCTACCAATTCTAACGGAAAGCGAGCCGGTGCAGTGACGATTATTCGCCTCCACAAACACAGACGATTACAAACCGCCAAGATTGCGCTGCAATAGCAATTCGGCCCAATCAAAGATCGGCGAAGCATCGTTGCCCGCAACGCCATAAGACCGATAACGCCGAATTGCCAATAGACCGGAAGTCAGATATCACATTGCCGCCCCCCAACGCCCCATAGCCTCCAGGCGCCGATCAGGTATTCTCTGCGCTCCAATACACACGAGCAGGGTTGCGCGTGCAGGTCGACTGGAGACGGTCGCATAACGCGCAAAAGCCAAACCCGCTCGGAGGAAAAACCTGGAGGTAAATAAGAATGGCTCAGCTCAGTATGAAAGAGCTGCTGGAATCGGGCGTCCATTTTGGTCACCAGACCCGCCGATGGAACCCGAAGATGAAGCGATACATCTACGGCGCTCGAAACGGTATCTACATCATCGATCTTCACCAGACGATCAAGCTTTTTGAAGACGCTCTGGAGTATGTCAAGAACATCGTCGCCGAAGGTGGCACGGTCATGTTCGTCGGCACCAAGAAGCAGGCTCAGGCCGCCGTCAAGGAAGCTGCCCAGCGAAGCGGACAATTCTATGTCGCCGAGCGATGGATGGGCGGCATGCTCACCAACTGGAAGACGATCCAAGGTCGAATCAACCGACTGAAGGAGCTCGATCGAATGGAAGCCGACGGCTACTTTGAGCGACTCCCGAAGAAGGAAATGCTCAAGCGAACCGAAGAGCGCAACGAGCTCAGCCTGTACTTCGACGGCATTCGAAACCTGAACGCTATGCCCGCCTGTATGATCGTGATCGACCTGAACAAGGAGATGATCGCCGTCAAGGAAGCCAAGAAGCTCGGTATCCCGATCGTTGCTATCGTCGACACGAACTGCAACCCGGATCTGGCCGATGTGGTTATCCCCGGCAACGACGACGCGATCCGCGCGATCCGACTCGTCACCGGCAAGATGGCTGAGGCTATCCTTGAGGCACGACCGATCAGCGACGCTCTGACGGGCGACGCACCGGAAGGCGAAGCCGCCGTTGAGGGCGAAGCCACTGCGGATGCACTGGATGATCGACCTGTCGAATTCGGCGCTGTGGAAGAAGAACTTCTGCGAGCGTTCGGCGCCGACGAAGAGTAAATTCCCCGATTTGCCTCCAGACATATCGTCTGGAGGCTCTCACCCTGCCCAAAGACCAAGACGCCGGAAGGCGCACGGGCACTAAATCCAACAGGAGAAAAGAGAAATGGCAGTTTCAGCAGCAGATGTGAAGCGCCTCCGCGACGAGACGGACGCGCCGATGATGGAATGCAAGGCCGCTCTGGACGAGGCTGGCGGCGACTATGAGAAGGCGAAGGCCATCCTTCGCGAAAAGGGCAAGGCTGCCGCTGCAAAGCGAGCAGATCGCTCGACCGCGGCTGGCGTTGTCGCCATCGCGATGGCGCACGACCATAAGACGCTCGGCGCAGTCGTGCTGGAGTCGGAGACCGACTTTGTCGCGCGCAATGAAGACTTTATCAAGATCGCACAGGAGCTTGCAGAAGTGTTCCTGCACAACGATCCGGGCGCAGACGCTCTCGCGATCAAGCACGGCGATAAGACCGTGGGCGACATCGTGGAAGGGGCAGTGGCCACCATTCGCGAGAACATCAAGCTCGCAAAGGCCCTGCACTTGAAGACCGACGGACAGTTTGTGTCCTACGTTCACCACGACAAGACCAAGGGTTCGATCATCGAATTCAACGGCAACGAGGCAGGCAGACAGGCCGCGCGCGACGTAGCGATTCAGGTTGTTGCCTTCCCGCCGGAAGTCGTCAGCAAGGATCAGCTGGACCAGGCCAAGATCGAGTCGGAAATCGCTGTAGAGACTCAGCGCGCGATGAACGAAGGCAAGCCTGAGAACATTGCAAAGAACATTGCTCAGGGCCGCGTGAACAAAGAGTTCATCAAGCGCGTGGTTCTGCAGGAGCAGGAATTCTACAAGGACCCGAGCAAGTCGGTGAGCGCCTTCCTTGCGGAAGAATCCAAGACCGCTGGCGCACCGATCGAGCTGAAGACTTTTGTCTATCTGACGGTCGGCGGCTAAGCCACCTTCCCTCCCTTCATCTTGACTCTGTCGAAATGGAGAGGAGACCCTAAAATGCCTTTCACGAGATTCGTGAAAGGCATTTTTGTTTGGCAGATGAACACAAGCAGGCTGTCCGCCCCAAATCTGCAACCCCACATGCCGCGCATCGTTCAAGATGCTAACCATGAGCGCCATCGAACGAAGCGACGATCCTACCGAACGCGCCTTCGCAGCGTTGGCCCATGCTTCTGGCATCTTCTTCCCCTTGCTAGGCCCGCTTGTCGTTCTTATCTTGAAAGGCAAGTCGCGCTTTGTGAAGGCTCACGCGCTGAATGCACTCATCGGCATGCTTATGCTGAACGCCTTCCTCTTCCTCATCGGCGCTATCTCTCTCACCATCACCATCCTCAGCCTCTACAGGCACTATCAGGAGAACTGGGAGAACTTCAACATTTGGCACGTGCTGATCCGCTCAGCAATCACATGGATCATCCTCGGTCTGATAGGGGTGATCAATACGGTGGTGAACATCTTCCAAGCGATCAGAGCTTGGAAAGGATATGTACCCGGGTTAAGATCTCGACACAAGTCTCAAGTCGAGAGCGTCAATACGCGGTGACTTTAGATAGAGTCTCGCTGAATTCTCCAATGCTTCAACACCGTTTGGCATCTTTAGATATTTTTCAAAATATGTGCGTGCATTCTTCAGCATGATTCCTTTCTCGCCAGATGACATCGACTCGTACTGATATCTTTGCGCATAGAGAAAACCGAAGTAGTAAGTGGTGCGTGAATCAGCCTTATCACTCGTTTCGATTTCTCTTAAAAGATCAAAGGCCTTCTTGAAATCGGGAGCGTTTCCCTCTTTTGGGAAGTATTGCTTGTTGCCCCATTTATCTGTGAGGGGCTTGTTGTTCTTAATTGAAAATCGGGGACTGTACGTGCCCGCTGCATATAGTCTTGCTAATACAAGCTTGGCATCTCTGTCACTTGAATGCGCCGTCAGATACTTCAGCGCCATTGCTCGGCGGGCATCCAAGCTGGCTTGGCCATTTTGCGATAGCAGAACTAAGAATGGGAAGTGAAGCGAACCGAGTGAATTGTAGTCATTCCACGTCATTAAGCGCATGCGCTCATTGTCCTGGAATGCGTCGTCAATCTTTCGCCCCGTTTCGGCATCAGCGACAAGCTTGTCGAAAGTCTTCCTGTACTGGATTTCCAGAAGACATAGCTTAAGGTATTTGACGATCGTTCTGTTGCCACTCGTCTCATAAAGTTTGTTCAAACGCGACTGAAAGTCTGCAGTGTTTCCACGCAATCGAATTGTCTCCGCAAAGAAACGCGCGGTGATAAGGTCGTTATCACCTGTTTCGATCAAAGCAAGAGATTCAACAGCAACTTCAGATAATTCGCCCTTGCCGAGGAGAGTCAACCATTCTTGATGCTTGTTAGAAGAAATAGCGGACTTTTCAATTGGCACTACACCAAAGTCATCCCAAGACATCCTATGGCTGCCTTTAAAGAATGAGCCGGCAACAGCGATCATTGGGATCAACCGTAGAACTTTCATTGGATACCGTCAGCAACCAAGTCCATATCTGCTTCGGTCAGTATGTTGAACTACAACGGATAAACACCCGCTTGTGCAGGCTGATCCTTTAGACTACTGCTTCGTACCGGTCCATGTGCCGTTCAGTCCAGTTGAACCAAACCACGTGCCATTGCAGCCGTTGGCGTCGCAGTTGCCTTCGAGCAGGTAGCCGACCTCGGCTTCTGGATTTGCAGGAGTCGCGGCCCAAGAAGCATCTCCCACGAGCGTTACCGTCCCGGTCACTGGCTTGTTCTGCCCATCTTCCAGCGTGCCTGTGACCTTGCCCTTGCTGTCCACACTTACTGTAAACAGGGCATTTGCGTCACCGTCCAATGTGCCTTCGTACTGTCCGGCAAACGGATTGACGATCACCGACGCGCCGCCGCCCCCGCAACCGATCACCGCGATTCCAAGTGCAATCACTCCCACCCCCACAAAAAGGGGGTAACGCTTTGCTTTTCCGGACAGTTGGAAATCGGTCATCAGTCACTATTATTCGCCAAAAAGCGATCCTCAGGCCACCCTGCCCAAAATCGGAGCCGTTCACCTCGCAACACCGCTTACCAAGAACCCGCCTCGGGTATCCTCTTCCCCAACGCTCGCCCTCAAAACGCGGGCTTTCTTTTTGAATCGAGGACAAGCTTGCCACCCATCGAACGCAAACCGCTCAAACGCGTACTCATCAAACTTTCCGGCGAAGCTCTCGCTGGCGACCAGGGGTTCGGCCTGGACCCGGAAATCCTCAAGTACATTGCGACCGAAGTCGCAAACGTTCACAGCATGGGCGTCCAGGTGGCGCTCGTGGTCGGCGGCGGCAACTATGTTCGCGGCGAAGCCTTCAGCGGACAGAACGCCATCGACCGCACCGTTGGCGACCAGATGGGCATGCTCGCAACCATCATGAACGCGCTGGCGATGCAGGCCGCCATTGAAAAAGCAGGCGTTCCCACCCGTGTTCAAAGCGCGATCACCATCACCGCGGTCGCGGAGCCCTTCATTCGCCGACGAGCTGTCCGACATCTCGAAAAGGGTCGCATCGTCGTCTTTGGCGCAGGCACTGGCAACCCCTACTTCACCACCGACACCGCCGCCGTTCTGCGCGCTCTGGAGATTGATGCCGACGCCCTGGTGAAAGCCACCAAGGTTGACGGCGTGTACGACAAGGATCCCAAAAAGCACGCCGACGCTGTCAAGTACGACGCCGTAAGCTTTGAAACCGCAATCTCGAAGCAGCTTGCCGTGATGGACCAAACTGCATTTACGATGTGCCGGGAACACCGTCTCCCCGTCATCGTGTTAGACTTTAATCAACCAGGCACCATGGTGCGCGCAGTATCAGGAGAGGCTGTCGGCACCTTGGTTACAGGAGACCAACAATGACCCCGGATGAGATTCTGCAGGACGCTGATAAAAGGATGAGGCACGCCATCGAGGTGATGCTCCACGATTTCTCGACCATTCGAACTGGCCGTGCCAACCCAGCTGTGCTGGAACGTGTCCACGTGGACTACTACGGGACGGAAACCCCGATCAACCAGGTGGCCAACGTCAGCATTCCTGAGCCGCGTCAGCTTATGATCACGCCCTACGACAAGAGCATGATTGCCGTGATCGAAAAAGCGATCATGAAGAGCGACCTTGGGATCACGCCAAACAGCGACGGTCAGAATATCCGACTGGTCTTCCCGCAAATGACCGAAGAGCGCCGCAAAGAGCTGGTGAAGCAGGTCAATGCTCGCTCCGAGCAGGCTTGTGTGGCGATTCGCAACGTTCGTCGCGATGCAAACGAGCATCTCAAGGCCGCTGAAAAGCGCAAAGAGATGAGCGAGGACGATCTCAAGGGCAAAGAAGCCGTGATTCAGAAGTACACCGACAAGTTCATTGCCGAGGTCCACGAGCATCAGAAGAAGAAAGACGCTGAGCTGATGGAGATTTGATTAGGGCATTGGGCGTCAGGCGTTTGGCAATCGGAATACGTGGAGTGCGATCAATTGAGTCATTACCAGCCCATTGAGGACTTGGAAGTTTTCAAGATCTTTGAGCAAATAGCAAGATGGGCATGGGTCGAAGTCGCTAGTTGGGATACATTTGCACGTAACACAGTCGGTTCTCAGCTCATTCGAGCTGTTGACAGCATAGGTGCCAATATAGCTGAAGGCGACGGTCGTCATGGTGATGCCGATGCAGTCAAGTTCTTCATTTATGCAAGAGGATCTGCGAAAGAGGCAAGACTATGGATTGTTCGTGCAAAGGAAAGAAATCTCATTTCAGAAGACGTTGAAACCCAGATTGAAGCCATAGATATTGGACTAAAGCTTCTCAACGGACTGATCAGCTTCCGAAGAAAGTCGATTCGCGGAATTGTAAGGGAGGAGGTCCAAGTCTACGACGCTTGAAGACGAAGAAACCCACTCTACTATTAGCGTTTCCCCCTACGCCCACCGCCCACCGCCTAACGCCAAATGTCAACCCTCCCTTCCCACATAGCCATCATCATGGACGGCAACGGCCGTTGGGCACGGTCGCACGGTATAGGTCGTCTTCTGGGCCATCGTGAAGGCTATGGCACTCTCAAGAACATTGTTAACGACTGCGGCGAAGTCGGCATCAAGTACCTGACGGTGTACGCCTTTTCCGCTGAGAATTGGCGCAGGCCCGAGGATGAAGTGAAGGGCTTGATGCAACTGATTGAGCGTGCGATGCTTGAGCAGATTGAAAACCTGCGGAAGAACAACGTCCAGGTTCGCATCATCGGGAGGATGGATGAGCTGCCGGCTTCCCTTCGCAACGCCCTGCAAAAGGGTGTCGAAGAAACAAAGGCCTGCACCGGGCTTGTTTTTACATTGGCGATCAACTACGGGGGGCGCGCTGAAATCGTGGATGCGATCAAAGCCCTCATCCGAAACGGTACCCCTGCAGACCAAGTCACCGAAGAATTGCTTTCAGCGGGAATGTACGACCCGACAGTACCCGACCCCGATCTGATGATTCGAACGGCAGGAGAAATGCGTTGGAGCAATTTCCTCATCTGGCAGGCAGCCTACTGCGAGCTTTATGTGACCCAATGCTCCTGGCCAGAATTCGACAAGAAAGAGTTGCTTAAAGCGATTGAGAGCTATCAAAGGCGGACGCGCAAGTTCGGCGCAGTGGTGGAGTAAGACTCTCCGCCTTAACAAGACAATGACCAAGGCTACATCCTGAACCCTTCAGGATTCTCGATTAGGCATAGCTTATCTCCCCAAGCATAAGGCCATAATGGCGTGGGGATACTGCATGAAGCCGGACTTCTGGGCGGGGTATGAACGGGCCTTTGTGCGCTACTGCTGGTCATCGAAAACCGATTCCGAAGCGCTTGACCGGCTGATGGAATATGTCACTCTGCACCTCAGTCTTTTCCTTTCCCGCTACAAAAATATCGGTCAGGATAACTACTTCGACTGCGCCGCGAATGCAAGCTTGAAAATTCTTGCTTCGCTCACGAAGGAAGGCGCTGATACTTCGCGTTTCTGCGATGATAAGGGCAATCCGGATTTCTGCAGCAAGTGGCGTCCATGGGTAAGTACCATCCTCTCCAATTGCGTCGTGGATTGGCTGCGCCAGATACCTAAGAAACCACCAGAGCCGCCAGAGCCGCCAGAAGAACCACCTGAGCCTGAGCCAGACCTGCTGCAATCAATTCGAGAATGCGCTGACGAACAATGGCTCGGAAAGAAGAAGCCTGATCATCTCAAAGAGCTGCTCTTTGCGCAGATGGTCGTTTTGGATGGCGAAACCCCGGAATCCGCCTGGGTGATCGCGTTTCAAGATGTCAATCGCGAACCGAAGTCAGCAGCAAAGGGCACGGCCCGAATCTTGAAGAACGTCGTGATCCTCAGACACTTGGCATTTTCTGCCATGCACACAAAGATACTGGAACTCTTATCCTGCATCCTCGGAGTGCCTATCAAAGACGAACGCGAGCTGGCGCGCCTGCACCACTCGATCTTTCATGAGGAACACGAACAGCCCCCAAACGATCGATGGTCGTGGGATGAGATGGCCATTCTCTTTCTGTACTATTACCGTCAAGCCCTCATTCGCTCCATCGCCTCTAGGAAGAGCACTGGATACTCTGCCGAGCAGATTGAATGTGTAATCGTTAGATCAAGGGAGTTCTTTCCGTTTAATGTGCTGATGACCAGTCTTCTGGCACGGCTTTGCGAGCTCAAAGTCTCCGCCGCCTATCTGTCTAAAAAGGCTGTCTGGGCGAGACTCGTTTTCGAGTATGGGGAAGTCTACGGCTACGACCTTCAAACTGTGAAACACATGTTTACGAAGCCAGCAGCCAGCGGGAGCTGCACCTTGGTGCATAACACCTTCCATAGCTGGATCGATAACAAGCGACTCGTAAAGCAGCTCAAGCTTCCGATGAAAGAACGCGGCTACGACATCTGGATTGAGCTTGGCCAGAAGGAAGAAGGAGCGGACGATGGGACCTGACACGTTCGCATTCCCTTTGCGCCCACATACGGAAGAGCTCGTTCGCTATGCGCTCCGTCGGCTCGATTCCGTATCGCAAATCGAACTGGAGTTCACACTCACAGAAGACACAGATTCGCGCCGAAGATTCGCTGAAACCTGGAAGATCATGCGCGAGCTTGCTTCTGGCGATTGCAAGCCTGAAAACGATAGCGAGCTCGAAGCACGCATTCGTAAGTACTGGCAAAAGTGGAGTGGGCCATACGTGCTCCCACGATGGGAATCTCCCTTCGTCGGACGCGACGAGGAGCTCGCTTCCCTGCGTCAGTTTCTCCGATCAGACCAAGAGTGTCTGCTGTCCGTGATCGGCGAAGGAGGGATGGGAAAGACACGCCTCGCATGCGAGGTTGCCATGGGTCTGTCCGACTTCTTCCGTGAGGGCGTTCATTTCATCGGTTGCGGGACGCTTTCCAGCCGCACAGATGTTTTATCTGCTCTTGCGATGAGTTTCGGCGCTGAAGCAGATGCGGATCTTTCCACTCTCCAGACAATCCTTGAAAGCAAGCATGCGCTGATCTATCTCGACAGTTGCGAATATGTCGCCGATGTAAAGGACCTGATTGCCGATCTGCTTCCCCATTCTTCGCGGTGCAAATGGCTCATCACCAGCAGGAAGCCGCTGGACCTTCCTCAGGAAACAGTACTCGCCCTGGGTGCCGACCCCAACCTTGTCACGATTCTTTTGTCTCGCGTAGAAAAGCTGCTGGGAAGCCTGAAGCTCAGCGCGCACCAAAGCGAACTGCTCACCAACGTGGGCAAGAGGCTTGGAAGCATCCCGTTAAATCTTTCACTGGCAGCAGGGTTCTTCCAGCCAGGAATAGACATAGACGCAAACATAAAAGCGCTTCATTCAGACATTCTCGCCGCATCTCACAGTGCTCCCAGGGTCACCGACGACAGCGCGATCCGGATTCTCATTCGAAGCGAAGAGAGGCTTCATCTTTTGCAGCTCACAGTCTTCTCCGGATGGTTCACATCTAACGATGCCGCATCCGTGATGAACCTCTCGAACGAAGTAACAGAGGCCATCTTGTCCGACCTTGCGACCAGAGAGCGCATTGACCGTGACTTTGAAGGCACCCTGACACTCTACAAGCTTTCAGATCCTATTCGTGACCGGCTCCAGCGCTCCGCTCAGCAAGACTCAGAGGTGAGTCTTATCGAACAAGCGAGAGATCGCCATTCCTTGCACTATGCGGATGTGGCGAGCCAAATTGGAGAATCCTTCCGAACAGGAAGCTGGAAATCTGCTTCTTTGCTTCTTCAGCTGCATCGGCTAAACCTGCGCACGGCAACCGAGCGCCTGTCACAGACAAGACAGGACGCAAACGTTGCTCGCATGTCCAATTCGCTAAGTCATCCGTATTTCGAGTCAGGCTATCTGGCTGACTTTGAAATCTTGAGTAAGGCGGCGCAGGAGACCGCACGAAGAACGAACGACCTCGCTCTTGAAGCATCCCTTCTCGGTCTTCAAGGCGCGCTGTCTTCACGCCGATCCGACGATGAACAGGCTCGGAATCTATGGGTACGCCGTTTGGAGATATGCAAAGAGATCGGCGATATCAGAAACGCTGCCGATGCTTTGATCGACCTTGCCTGGCTCACGTACGACAACTCCGGCAAGACTGCTGCCCTTGCCTATCTGGAAGAAGCAGAAAAGCTAGTCGAAGAAGCCAGGCTGATCGAGCTTGCCGCGACCGTTGCTGTCATCCGCGCCAGGATGTACATCGACGACGGAGAGCGAGAAGAAGGACTAAAATGGGTGGAGAGAACCAATGAACTCATAGCCCAGAGCACCGACCAGAATCCCTTGCTTTTCGTTTATCAAAACCTTGTCCGGGCATATCAGCATTGCCAGATGCCCCACCAAGCGGCCGAAGTTCTGAATACTCTGTTGCGTATCGCTATCCCCGGAGACAGAACCTTCCATATCGGCTGGTCGTTGCGGGAGCTGTCACCAATCTTTGAAGCCCAGGGAGACTTGGACAATGCAGAGAAATGCCTCGTCCAATCCACAGTTGTCTATCGCGAATACCAGACCAAGCACGTCAAGCGTGCCTCAGAGTTGCTTGAAGAATTCTGCAAGAGGCACGGGCGCAATGTCAGCGAGGCAGTTCAACGCTGGGCGAGTACACCTATCGAGCCTTTGGATTAGCCCCCTAAGCTGACGCCAGACAAATCAAGAGGGCGCTCGATTTGGAGCGCCCTCTTCTTGAAGATCAAACCAAGCCTTACTGCCAAAGGTCTTTAGAATTCGCGACGTCGTTCATGACCTTCTCGATAGTGCGCTTCAGAGCCACAGCGTCGATGGAGCGATTGTCCATAGCGATGGCGACCATCAGAGCATCCCGGCTGGTCACGTAAAACTGAGTCGGCTGGACCTTGCCATTCTGCTTCAGCAACGGCAGAGCCTTGGACGCAAAAGCGGAGTTCTTGGGCTGATCACCAAGGTAGACCGTAAGCCAGATGTAGTTCTTGCTGGGCGAAATTTCGGCACCGATAGGAATATCCAAGCCACCCGCAGATGTCTTGAATTCGAACTTCTCCTTGCCTGCTTCGGTGTTGAGATCCTTCACTTCGTATCCCAATCCACCGATGAGAGTCTTCAGCTGTTTCGGATCAAGCTTCGAAGCATCCTGAGATTGAGCGCCAACGGTCGAAGGATAGAGTGCAACCGCGAACAGACCACAGATCGACAAAAAAGCAAGCAGAGATTTCATAGTATTCGTTTCTCCTGTCGGGAGTTGAGACGATTATAAAGGATTTGAGCTACAGAGGTCCCAAGGATGGTCCAATTTGAGTGAAGACAGGCACAAAAAAGCGGGCAGAGATTCTTCTCTGCCCGCTCGCCTTCGTCTCAGAAACTACTTTGTGAAGACACTGTCGGGGATGCCTTGATTGATCTTCACGTCGACACACTGCGTGATGCCCGCAACCTTATTGTCGACGTTTCGAGCCGTCGCCTTGGTGGGTAGCCAGACGCCGTCGCGACCGATTGGATCTTCGTAGGAGATGATCGCCTTTAGGCGAGGGTTGCTTCCCTGCCCCCACCACTCGCGCTTGGTGATGTAACGCTTCTGAGGATCGACCCAAATGCGATGCCTCGTCGTGTTGTCGTACTTCTTCTTATAAGTCAGATCAAAGACATAGTTGCCTGTCGCTCGGTCCGTGCGGACGTACTTTGCATCGAAGATATCCTTCATCAGCACCGGCGTGAGAATGCTTCCCAATTCCATCGTCGTGGTCAAGCGACCGATCGACTTTTGCAGGTTCTGTGTGGTCTTGAGGTTGTTTCTCGGAATGCGATAGGTCAGCTCATATCCGTTGTATAGCGTCACGACCGTCGCATCCTGGATGGTTGCCTCGACCCGAAGCTTGAGTGGGTCCTTCATGGCAACCTTGGCTTCCTTGAAGCGGTACTGAGCCGTGTAGTCGTCATCGACCTTTGCCAGCTCTGCAAACTTGGCATCCACGATCTTCAGCGTGTACTGAGCGTCCTCGAATTTGGTCTGGATGATGTCGTTCACGTCAGGGTCAGCATTGCCAACCAATGCCGTCGCTGCAAGTGCAATAAAAGCCGTCATAGTTAGATGTTATCTCCTTGTCAGATACAGGACCGGGCCATCCGACCGCCTCAGTAGAACAGACGGAAAAAGGAACACTGTCCGAATCGCGATTCAGCCCGAAAATCCGCTAAACTCAGCATTGTGACGAGCAACCCGCTCAGCCGTTACCTGCAGACCCGGTTCTCCCAGCTCGATAAGCGCGCTCGACTGCGCCCTATGAACTCGAGCGAAGTTATGGATATGGCCATGCGGGTGTATCAGAATATCGGGCGCAATATCCTGCGGATGACGGCAGTCTCTACCGTATTCTGCCTTGCGGCGTTTGCCTTCGTGTTTTTCTACGCGCTGCCCTCTTTTGGCACCACCGAGAACCAATCAAGCATCAACGTTCAGGTCTCAGAAGCTCTCTTCACCATGTTCCTTGCTGGCGTTGTGGGAGTGCCTCTGCTGATGATGGGTATCTCGCAGTCGACCATCGTCATTGTCCAGCTGGCATCCGATTACATGCTGGGCAACGTCCCCAATGAGCGCTCGATCAAAGAAACAGCGCGTCGGCTGTGGCCCAAAATGCTGGGCACGGTGTTGGTGGAAACGCTCTTTGTCTTTGGGGGGCTGATTATCGGGGCTCTGCTGCTGGTCTTGAGTGCGATAGTAGCGTCTCAGACGGCAGAGTCGAATGCGAGCGCAGGCGTCGTTTCCTTGCTTGCAACATTGGCGATCATCTTCGGATTTATCGCCCTCCCTTTTGTTGCAGCCCGCCATGCGCTTGTTTTTCCGATTGCCATTATTGAGGGCATCTCGCCTTTCAAGGCCGCCAAGCGCAGCGCCCAGCTACTAAGGGGCGATCTGCACGTGCACTCGGGCTATCACACCATTTTTGCGCTCTATCTCACGATGGGATTTCTGCTGCTGATCCTGTTTCTGGGATACGGCACAATCATGAGCGTCATCCCATCAGCCGAAGCCACCCTGAAATCTATCGGCGGAACCGCCTTCGGAGCCATTGTCACCGATGCTATCGGGCTTGTGCCGCTGTATTTGGCTCTGTGGACGCTGATCCCTGTGTGGTGCACGACCACGACGATTCTCTATTACGAGCGACGAATTCGCTGGGAGGGATATGACATTGAAGCGTTGGCCCAAGATGTTTGGCGCGCGGATCGTCGCAGCCGTTTTGAGCTGTAGCCTCGCCTGCGTCGCACTCTCCCAGACAACCTTTGCAAAAGCTCTGGAACAAGCGCGAGTTGCGAGAAATCTTGAAGATCTGGATGCGATTGAAGAGCAGCTCGCTGCCCAAGACGCAATCGACGATAGCCTTGGCTATTTCTTCGATTCCGATGTTGCGGACGCTACAGAATTAACTCCAGAGATTCGCAATCGATTGGTGAAGATGCTTGAGCTGCGGGTACGCGCCGAATCCGCTCAAACAGCCGACCCAGCTTCAACCAAGACGGATGCACAGGAGATCAAAAAATCGAATCGGCTTTATGCTGACCCAGGGGCGAAGGAAAGCTCAAACTGGATCGGAAAGGCATTCGAAAGGATAGGCAATCTCTTCCAATCCGACGATGATGAGAATCCTCGCTCAAGCAGAAGAACTGTCCCTGCCACGGGGGGAGGTATCGGAAATCTGCTCATCTACACCTTCATCGGAATTCTTTCCGCAGGATTGATCGTGCTGATTGTCCTTGCTCTGCGCCATGCCCAGTGGAAATCTGGCAAAAAGCGCAAAGCCAAAGCCCTTCTCGAAGACGACGAGCCCGAAAGAACGCTGGATGAATGGCTTCAGATGGCAGACGACCTGACCGCGCAAGGCCGCTATCGCGAAGCTGTGCGATGTCTCTACCTTGCAATGCTCCTGAAGTTTGATGAACATAGCATCGCCCGATTCGAGCGGGGAGAAACCAACTGGGAGCACCTTGCCCGAATCCGAAAGAGTCCAAAGCTGCCCACTAGCATGGACTTCGAGCCTCCAACACGGCGATTCGATCTCGTGTGGTACGGCTTTAAGGGAGATGGCATTCAGGATGTCGAAAGGTTCAAGGCCTGGTACCTCGAAGTAAAAGCTACCCTTGAAGGAGCCAAGGCAGCGTGAAAGCAATTCGCAACTGGATGCCTCTTGCATGGACGCTTGTTGGGCTCCTGATCGTGGCTGCGATTATGATGACGCTTGGCAAGCGGGATGATCGCAGCTTTCCGAGCGCGACCTCGTTCAGTCCGAGCGGCTCACGAGCCTTCCGCGAACTCCTGGAGTCCAAAGGCTATACAGTTCGCGTAGAGACATCGACGCTCGCGAAGATTGATCCCGACGCCCTTTACGTCGCTTTTCTTGTCCAGCGCACCCCTTCAATTCTTGAAACTCCTACCCTCCTTGAACCTAAGCCGGAAAGCAAATCGGAAACAGAGGAAAGGCCATCGTGGGAAGACCGAACTGTGGAACAAGATCGGGCAGCAGTCAAGCCGATAGCACGAGTGGTCAACGGTAAAGCGAACGTGCTCGCCATCTGGCTTCCCCGGGATTTCCGCACCGCAAGCCTTCAAGCAAGGACTTCTTCGAACGCAGAAAGCAAACGCTTTGGCAAGCTGTCGATCTCAACGTCTTCGGAGCTCTATCCACCCAACATGGGGTCAATCGTCTCCGACGACTACCTTGAGGTGTGGACCCTTAACCAGCAGCCGTGCAACATCATCGGCACGGTTAAAGGTGTGAACATTGGAGAGGCTTACCAAGGGTTGCCTTTCACCAATCGGTTCCTCGACCAGCAGGATAACGCTGCATTCGCACTCAGCACTGTCGCAAGCATGGCGCCGCCCTCTAAGAAGATCGTGTTTCTCGAAGACTCGATTGGAAATGCAGTCAACCCAGGAATCTTCGCCATGATCGGTCCTTGGGCTTCGGCAATGTGGAGCCAGATCACTTTTATCTTCTTCGCGCTGATCCTCTTTGGATCCATTCGCTTTGGCCTCGCCGAAGAAAGGCGGCGAAGGCAGTCGGGCACTCGCGAGCTTGTTGATGCGCTGGGCGAAACCTATGCTCGCACCAGATCATCGCACCTGGGGCTCAAATCGGTGTATGCAGAATACGACCGTCAGATCAGGGCCAAGCTCAAGATTCCCGCCGATGCTGGCCCAGCCGAACGCAACAAGTACCTTCCCACTTCCCTCGCCGACGCCTTCGCCCGTGCGCAGTCGCTGAGCGAAGATCGTCAGTCTGAAGAGGTTTGCCTCACAGCGGCGATCAACCTTCAAAAAGAAGTAGAGAGCTACCTTGGGCGCACTCCAAAACCCCCAATGAGGAAGCGCAAGAAAGGTTAGCCAGCCGGACAATCCAGCCAGAAGCTAAGTATAGTAAAGCCATGACAAAGAAGCTTGCCGTTCTCTTTATGCTGGTCGCAGCCATCGGCATGACCTCCGCCTTCGCACAGAAGTCGCCAGCCAAAAAGCCGACCAAGGAAGAATATGCGAAGGCTGAGAAGTACTACGACAAAGTGAAGGCCGAATACGACAAGAACCCAAAGTCAGACAAGGCTAAGAAGACCTTCATCAGCACGGGATTGTCCTTTGCCGATCTCACCATGAAGGCGGACTGGCTTGGGCCCAAGCTGATGTATCCAAAAGCGCTTCGTGTGTATCGCGCCGTGAAGAAGGCCGATCCCAAAAACAAGGAAGCCAACGAGTGGATTGCCAACATCGAAGGCATCTACAAGAGCATGGGACGTCCGATCCCGAAGTAATCTTCCTCTGAATCATTGAGCAAGAAGATGGCATCGAGCAGGAAGTTTGCGCTCATTCTCAGTTTCGTTGCGGCAGCACTCAGTATGCTGCCGTTTCTGATTGCGCTTATCCAAAAGCCCGCTGACTCAGCCTATCTTGGCTTTCAGTACAACACTGACGACCACATGGTCTACTCGGCCTGGATGCATCAGGCGATGGAGGGGCGGTTCTTCATGGACAACCGTTTCGCCGTCGATGCTCAGCCCGGGCTGACCGTCCATCTGCTCTTCTTCATGCTTGGCCTCTTCGCCAAAGTGGTGGGCATTCCGTGGGCCTGCGCCATCACCAAAGCTCTCTTCAGCGGTATTGCTGTCTGGCTCTTGTACCGAATCCTGGAAAAGATCAGTGATGACGGCTACTTCATCAAGCTATCCTTGCTGACGACCGTCTTTGGGGCTGGCTTTGGATACACGCTTTGGCACAACTTTGGCGAAGCGATCGTTAAGCCAACCGGCTCGCCCCTCGCAGGATTTCTGCTGAGCAAGCTTCCCAGCGACGTTTGGCAGCCCGAAGGTTTTGTGTTCCCGTCGATGCTGACTAACGCCCTGTTCATGGCGAGTCTATGCCTGATTCTTGGGGTCTTTCATGCCGTCCTGTCCAGCCGCGAAAGCTGGAAGCCGGTTGCGTGGGGGGCGCTATGTTTCGGCCTGCTCATGAACATCCACAGCTACGACGTCCTGCTCGTATTCCTGGTGCTGATGGCCTTTGCCTTGATGATGCTGATGCAGCGTCAGCTGACGGCGACGTGGACCCTGCGCGTCTTCATCATTGGCCTTGGCGCAATCCCAGCCGCTTTGTGGTTTATGCACGTTTTGAAGGTGGACACAGTCTTCCAGGCCCGCGCTGCCACAGAAACCTATACGGAGAATTTTCGCCAGATTCTTGTTGGCTACCTGCCCCTCATTGGGCTAGCCTTGGCCGCTTTCTTCAAGGGCCAGGACGAGGACCAGCAAGCAAGCCGCCGCAAAGCCGGATTCGCAATCCTCGTTCTCGGCCTCTTGCTGATGGCGGGGTTCGCGGGCAGCCACACTGAGGGCTACTGGATGGGATGGCCTGGATTCATCCTTACGCTTGCCGGCGGCATCGCTGCCTGCATGCTCCTTTCCACGAAGAACTCAGTCTGGAATCTCATCGCTGCATGGGCCGTGGTCGGCATGATCGCCCCTTACTTCCCTGCCCTATTCCAGCGAAAGCTCGCGATGGCGCTCAGCGTTCCGTGGGGCATCCTTGCCGGATACGGGCTCTACCTGCTCCTCAAAGATCGGGACAAATCGATCCGCAACATGATCGGCAGTCTGGCCATCGTGATCGCCAGTGTGAGCTCAGTGCTGTGGCTCCAGCGAGAGATGCTCTACATCCGCAACGATGTTTCTCGCACGACGCTTCAGCCTGTCTATCTCAAGCGCGACGCCCAGCGAATCATCGGCATTCTTGAAGGAGCCCCGAAAGCCCGAAAAATCGTACTCTCGATGCCCGGTCTTTATCTGCGTGGACAGCAGCCCGACGACTTTGGCGCGATCTATCTGCCCGATCTGAACCCAGTCTGGAGCGGCTTCGCAGGCGCCTACACCTACGCCGGGCACTGGAGCGAGACTCCCAACTATCTGGAACGTCGCAACGAGGCGACGACGTTCTTCCTCAAGGAAACCCCGCCCGAAAAACGAAGCGAGATTCTGGAAAAGAGCGGGGCAACCTATATCGTCGCGCCAGAACCCGCCGCCTTCCCCGACTTCAGCAAGCTCACCGAAAGAAACTTGGCGGACGTCAAGGATCTTGGCGAAGTTCTGTACGAAGGCACACAGTTCAGCCTGATCAAGGTTCGAAAGTAGCTATCCGCGCTTCCAGCCCCACGGCACATAGCGGCTTTCAAACCGCCCGTCTGGAAATAGGTCAAGCATCGTATATCCGGGTTCAAACTCAAACTGCGATCCCATCCACCACGCCCCGCAGATCGCCCCGCCGCAAAGGTAGCTGACACCCAGATAGTCCACGCGATCCACCATGTGTGTGTGCCCGCTCAGACAAACCTTCACACCCGTGTGCTTTTTGAAGAGGTCTTTAAGCCGACGTGAATCCTGATGCATCGCCGATCCAGCGATCTTGTACCCCTCCTTGTATTCCTGGCTGAAGATAGGTGTCGTCGAAACAATCGGCACGTGGGAAAGCACCAGGATAGGCGTGTCCTTCCTCGTTTGGCTAAGGTCGGCCTCAAGCCAAGCGAACTGCTCTTCATCGATCCATGCGCCAAAATCGCTGCCGACAGGCTGGATGCTGTCCAGAGCGATGAAGTGCCATCCGCCTGCATCAAAGCTATAGTAAGACCTGGGAAGCCCCAGCATCTCCAAAGCCCAGCGCTTGCCCCACAAGGATTCCTGGCCCGTGGTCTGACTTCCCGATTTGTCCCAACCCCAAACGTCGTGGTTGCCCAGGCAGGCATGAACAGGGATGGACACATGCTCCCGCAAAGCCTTATTCCAAAGCTGCCATTGTGCGCGTGTGCGGCTTCGGCTGGAATGGAGCCCGTCCATGATCATGTCGCCGCCGACAAGGATCAAGTCAGGCTTCTGCTCCTGCGCATGCTGCAATGCCTGCACACAGCCCGCATAGGCGCTCAGCTCAGACTGGATGTGAAAATCCGTCATGTGAGCCACTCGGAAAGATGGCTTTGCTTCAAGATGCACGGCACCCGACAGGGTCGCTGGCAATACCGCCGCCGACCCCGCGATCCCAGCCAGCAGATCACGACGGCTGATCGAACTCACGTCTTGCCCCCAGGCTCACCGACGGGTCGCTTGCGAATTTCTGCCCACTTGCGGGGGTACTGCTTGGGTGTAGGCTTGGTCTTTCGGTAAATCGGGAAAACGCGCAGGGCATCGATCTCAGGCAGAACGCGCCTTTCGATGCTCTCTAGTTCCAAACTCAGAGCTGATGCATCCAAGGCTTCAATGGTTGGAAGATCGGATTCTGTGCGCATGGGGATGACACACCCCCCGACTTTGCATGGCTGAGCGCTAAGTTCAAGCTGTATAGCGAGCGGCGCCAAAGCCCGCCCCGTCACGACATCAAACGTCTCCCGCACACCCCACTCTTCCGCGCGCACCTCCTCCACAGCGAGATTGGGCAATGGCTGCGAACGCAGGAATCCAAGCATCTTTCCAGAAGAATCAACAGCGGTCACCTTCAGGTCCGGACGTGCCAATGCCAGGGGCCATGCTGGGAAGCCCGGTCCCGTTCCAATGTCCAGCACAAGACTGCCGTGTGGAATCAGGTCATGAAAAAGTACGCTGTCTAAAAAATGCCGCAGGATGAACTCTTCTGGCGGGATGCGCGTCAGGTTCGAATAAGCATTCACACGATAAAGTTCTGCCGCAAATTGCTCCAGACGCATCTTTTGATCGGCGTCGAGCGTAATGGAAAGAGCGGCAAGCCAGGGATCAGTCCTTGGGTCCAATACGTCGTATGATGACAGAAAGGGGGCTATAACTAAGGGGTATGAAGGCGAGGGCAATCGCGATTCTTCTGACCGGAGTGGCGGCATTTACACTGACCGCTCCTGTCTCAGCTCAGGGCACACTTGGTTCATCGAACCGACGTACGGTTCAGCAACCTAATGCGCCTGTGACCCGAAAGGAAGCCTCCACCATCGTTTCCCGCATGGACCAGGTCATCCGCAGGGTCGTGCTGAAGTCCAATGTGAAGGGCTCCAGCAAAATTCCCGCCGACGACAAGCCTGTGCAGCGAGGCGAGATTCTCAAAGAATTCAACCGGCTCTTTGAGATGTGCAAGCCGAAGTTCAAGTTCTCCCCGGACATGACGGCTTACGACGCGAAAGACTTTACGGTCGGCAACGATGCGAATGCCAAAGCGATGGCGGGCAAACTCGTGAGCTGGGGCGCGGTCGGTCGAGTTGCGGCCCTGGTGTCCTCGTCAAAGCCCACCATGACGGTTGCTGAGTTTGGAGATGCGGTCGGCTTCTTTCTCCTGCGTATGAGCGAGCTCACACACAAGCCGAGCGTTCGGTTCTCGCCGCCGATGATGGACGGCGGTGGCGGCTAACCGCGCATCCAAGGCTTAAGCGTCTGATACAGCTCCCGGTAGAGAACGTACGGCTCTTTGTAGTCGATGCCTGTCGGGTCAAAGCGATCCGTCGTGCGGACGATCTGTGAACAGGCTTGCGCAATATCGGACCATAGTCCAATCCCTACCCCCGCCAAGATCGCGGCTCCAAATGCAGGTCCCTCATCGACTTCAACACGAACGCAAGGCTTGCCGAAGACATCCGCGAGCAGCTGCATCCAAAAATCGCTCTTCGCTCCGCCGCCGGTAACCCGCAGGATATCTGCGGACGCCCCCAGCTTTTGCAACGCCTCGAATCCCTCAAAGAGTCCGAAGCTGACACCCTCAAACAGCGCCCTTGCCATATCCTCATAGCCTGTGCTTGCGCGCAAGCCGGAGAAGGATCCTGTCGCATAGGGATCGTTGTGCGGACACCGTTCACCGGTCAGATACGGCAAGAAAGTGACTCCGTTTGCCCCCGGCCTTGACCATGCTCCGGCATCGGCCATGGCACTGTAGCCACCCTCCTTTGCCAGCGTATCTCTAAACCACTTCACCGCCCCGCCACAGCTCAGCATCACGCCCATCGCATGCCACGCTCGGTTAGCATGCGCAAACGTATGAGAAGCCCCTGCAGGGTCGTAGCGCGGAGATTCAAGGCACGTGAACACAACGCCGCTGGTGCCCAGACTGATGCTCACCACCCCGGGCACCACCGTCCCTGTTCCGACAGCTCCTGCGGCCTGATCTCCTCCGCCAGCGACCACCGGCACACCTTCCCGCGTCTTTGCCGTCGCTTCGTCAGATTCCCACACATTCGGAAAGAGGCCTTCACTCAGCCCCAGCGCACGAATCATCTCGCCCGACCATGCTCGCTTGGGCACATCGAACAAGCCCACCCCACTCGCGTCGCTTACATCAGAAGCCTTTACACCGGTGAGCTTAAAGCGAATGTAGTCCTTGGGCAACAGAACCGACCGTAGCCGCTCGTAGTTCTGAGGTTCATGGTTGCGCAGCCACAGAATCTTGGGGGCTTGGAATCCGGTGAGTGGCGGGTTGCAGGTGATCTCCCGAACTTGACCCTTGCCAAACGTTTGATCGATCTCTTCGCATTCTGCTGTCGTGCGCTGGTCGTTCCAAAGGATCGCCGGACGAATCACCTCATCGTTGGCGTCAAGAAAAACAGCCCCGTGCATCTGCCCCGTCAATCCGATGGCGTCCGGGCGTTCACCGATTTCGGCAATGACTTTCTGAGCCGCTTTCCACCAATCTTCAGGGTTCTGTTCGGACCATCCCGGCTGAGGAAATGAGATGGGATACTCAGCGCTGGCCTGCTTCAAAACCTTGCCATTCTCGTCGACCAAGACGGCTTTTAAGCCAGACGTACCAACATCGATTCCAAGCAGCTTGGGCATAGGCAGATTCTACTTGGGCCGGTATTGCCCACGTACCCAACACTTAACACTTAACACTCAACTCGCCAAATCCTCCACAATACTTCCATGATCAAAGCCGTCCTGGACGTAGGCTCCAACTCCGTCTTGACCACCGTTATGGAGCGGACTGCCGACGGCTGGCAATCTCTTTTTGAAAGTTCGGATGTCACTGCCCTGGGCGAGGGAACCAAACAGACTGGCTTGCTCAGCGAAGCGGCTATGGAACGCACCCTTGCCGCAATCAAGCGTGGCTTTGAAATGGCGCACGAACTCGGCGCTGAAAGCACGGTCGCAGCGGCAACGATGGCGGCAAGAATTGCCCAGAACACGTCCGACTTTCAAGCTCGGGGGGAAGCTCAGGGAACCCCGATCATCGTGCTTAGCGGCGAAAGGGAGGCCGAACTTGGCTTCCTTGCCGTTGCCAATGATCCTCTCTTCAAGGATGCCGTCCGCATCAGTATCATTGACCCCGGCGGGCACTCGACCGAACTCGTCACCGCAGATCGTTCGACGAATGGGTGGGATATCCACTTCCGACGCAGCTATCCCATCGGCACGCTGGCGATGCTCAGCGGATTCTTCTCAGAAGAGTGCCCAGACGGGCTTGCCCAAATGCGAGCCTCAAAAGAACTGGATGAAACCATCGGGCTGTGCTACCTTCCCCACCAGCACGGAACCGTAGTCACCTTGGGCGCGACGGGAACGAATCTCATCACCATCCGCGACAAGATGCCGGAGTGGGACCCGCTCAAGGTTCATGGGCAGAAGCTGGATTACGAAGAGATCAGCCGGGCTGTGAGCTGGCTTTCGGAGATGCCGGTTTCTGAGCGTGAGCAGATCGTCGGCATGGAAAGGGGCCGGGAAAAGACTCTGCACGCTGGAGCCCTTATTCTTGAGCGGTTCCTGTTTGCTCTGCGGGCAGAGAATTGCTACGTAAGCGTTCGCGGTTGGCGGCATGCGCTGATTGAGGGTGAGTGAGCCCAAAGAAACTGATAAGAACTCGTTCGTCGCGGGTGTTTCACATAGAATCTGCAGTTCTACGTATTCAATATTTTGACCGCGGCCTGCTTCAAAATTCCTTCAGATAAGTAGACATATAAATACATAATTTGGCTTCCTACTTTTCCATGTGCAAAAGATGCGTCTTGAAATAGGCTAACCCGTGGATAAAGAATGAACAAGCAACATGAAGAAATCGGACTTCGAAAAGCACCTCTAAACTCACGGATGTACCTTCGCCCGTGAGGGCAAAAAGCACGAAATCTACGAGAACGCTACGAAGAATCTGCAGTCAGCCGTCCCCCGACACAACGATATCAAATGGCTGACTGTGAAGAAAATCTGCAAAGAGCTTGATATTCAAGAGCCGTCAGGACGTTAGGAAGCTGTCCGAATATGCTCCACTTTTGCCGAAGGATCTAACTTGGACAAAGCCTGTTCACGCCTGTAAGCGATCAACTCCTTCATTGCATCCAGCACCATTTCTCGAGCCTCCTCGATCGTTTCGCCTTCTGAAACAGCTCCTGGCACTTCAGGAATCGAAGCCACCCAGCCGCCTTCTTCGGCTTTCTCAAAAATGATCGTGATCTCTTGCATGGTCTTATTTCTATATTACGCGCTGATTGACCAAGAGTGGGATGAAGCTATTAACAGTCTTTGCGAGTTCTGTTAACCTTGACTGCGCCCGAAGGCGACCTCGAGCGAACTGCCTTCCGTACCTTATCCTCCGCACTCACCACCGACCCAAACCACATCTCCCTTGGATCGACCTTCGAATCCATGCTGTGCGGATCTGTAAACAGATACGGAAGTCGTTTCATGGCATTCGCTACATCCGGCTTCTTGAGGTCTGCGCGATACTCCACAACGTCGATAGGCAGCCGTTCAGATGCGATACGGGCATATTCCTCATTGATCTCATAGAGCACTGAATTCCGTCCAAGCTCTTCTGCCGCAACCGCCGTTGTGCCGCTGCCGCCAAAGGGGTCCAAAACCGTGTCGCCCACAAAGGTGAACATCTTGATCAGCCTTCGAGGCAGTTCCACCGGAAACGCTGCCATATGCGCAACCTGCCGCTCGCCCGGGAAGTTCCAGTGACCATAGAAGTATTGGTTCCACTCCTCTGTCGTCATCTTGGAAGCTTCTTTGATCTCCTTGGTGGGTGTGGGGGCCTTGCCCTGCTTCTTAAACAGCAGGATATGCTCATAATCCAGCTTCACGATGCCGTTGCGCGGATAGGGGAAAGACCCCATGATGACGGCCCCGCCAGTGGTATTCATGGTCGTCACCTTCTGCCAGATGATCGTGCCCATGTAGTCCAGCCCAATCGTCTCGCAAAAGCGAATGATCTCAGACTGGATGGAGATGATCTTGTACCGTCCGTAAACCACCGACCTCGCAAACTGATCCCCAATGTTGATGCACATTCGGCATCCCGGCGAAAGCACACGATTGCATTCCGACCAAACCAGATTCAGATTGTTGATGTAGTCGGAGTAGGAGTCGTAAAAGCCGATCTGCTCTTCGTGACCGTAATCTTTGAGCTGCCAATAAGGGGGAGAGGTCACCACGAGCTGAACCGACTGGTCATCGACCATGCTCAGCCTTCGCGAGTCTCCAAGGATAATGCGATGGTTTGCCATGACAGGCCAGCCTAAATCGTCGTTACCGCGCCCGATTGCTTGATGTCCTCAAGTCCTTCCAGCGCGCGCCCCGTGCCAATGGCAACGCAGTTCAGTGCATTCTCTGCAACGCGGACAGGAATGTCGGTCACGCTCATCAAGAGCCGGTCTAGCCCTCTCAAAAGTGCGCCGCCTCCGGTCAGAGTAATGCCACGCTCGATAATGTCGGAAGCAAGTTCGGGAGGAGTCACTTCCAGCACCTGACAAAGCTTCTCCGCAATCGCGCGCACCGGCTCCATCAGAGCATCGCGCACCTCATCGCTGGTCACTTCAACGGTTTTTGGAAGACCCGCAATCATATCACGTCCCCGAATCTCCATCTTCAGCTCTTGCTCCAGCGGGTATGCCGAACCAATCTTAATCTTGATCTCCTCTGCGGTTGGTTCCCCGATCATCAGGTTGTAAGCGCTGCGGACGTGGCGAATGATCGCTTCATCCATCTTGTTTCCGCCCACGCGCAAGCTCTGCGAAAGGACAATTCCGCCTAAGCTGATCACAGCGATATCTGTAGTTCCGCCACCAATATCGACAACCATATTGCCACCTGGGGTGTCGATTGGCAGACCAGCGCCGATTGCCGCCGCCATAGGTTCCTCAATCGTCATGGCTTCGCCCGCCCCTGCCTCTCTGGCTGCGAGAATCACGGCACGCCGCTCAACGTTGGTAACACCGCTGGGCACGCAGACCAAGACTCTTGGCTTCGGCCAAAGCCTCTTTCCACATACCTTGCGCAGGATATACTCCAGCATCTTCAAGGTCACGGTGTAGTCTGCAATCACGCCATCCTTCAAAGGACGGATAGCTTGAATGTTCCCAGGCGTACGCCCAAGCATCTCACGCGCTTCATTTCCAACCGCCAGCACCTTGCCGCTGGTGTTGATGGCAACAACCGTTGGTTCATTCAGGACAACGCCCTTGCCGCGACGGAACACTAGGAGGTTCGCCGTACCCAGATCAATGCCGATTTCGGGGACGAATTTCAAGCTTAGGCCAACGACTCCTTAGCAGGCTGATTGGGATCTTCCACACGCTCAATCTTCGCGCCAAGATGCCTGAGGTTGGCTTCAAGATTCTCATAGCCTCGGTCGATGAAATGCACATTGCTCACTGTTGTCTCGCCTTCGGCGGCCAAACCGGCAAGCACCAGCGCCGCGCCCGCGCGAAGGTCGCTAGCCTGAACCTGTGCACCCTGAAGCCTGTCTACGCCCTGAATCACTGAGGTTCGTCCGCCTTCGACGCGGATGTTGGCACCCATGCGATTCAGCTCGGAAACGTGGCCGATTCGGCTTTCATAAATCGTTTCCTCAATCGTGCTGACACCTTCGGCCAAAGCCAGAACGGCGGCGACGGGCTGCTGGATATCAGTCGGGAATCCAGGCCAGGGCATGGTGCGAATGCGAATACCGTTCAGTCGATTCTTCGCCGAAACGGTGACAGCATCATGGGTCTCCGTCACGTCTGCCCCTGCTTCTCGAAGCTTGCTGACGACTGGACCTTGACTGTCCGGCGTAATGCCCGTAACCGTCACTTCACCACCCGTAATGGCTCCCGCAAGCAGATAGGTTCCTGCTTGAATACGGTCGCTGGGAACACGGAAGTCGCAACCATCAAGGCTTTCTTTGCCGATGACCACGATCTCGCCTGTGCCTGCGCCTTCGATCTTCGCGCCCATGCGGCACAGAAAATCGGCCAAGGCCGTCACTTCAGGCTCCATCGCTGCATTCTTGATGACTGTCATGCCTTTGGCAAGCACAGCAGCCGTCATGAGGTGCTGGGTTGCGCCTGCGCTGGGAAAGTCCAGATAGATCTCTGCACCCGTCAGTTCATCCGCCTCGGCAACATACATGCCGTCGCGCAGTTCGATAGTTGCGCCCATCTGCGACAGGCCGCGAAGGTGGAAATCGACAGGACGCGCTCCGATCTTGCATCCGCCAGGAGCAGGAATCTTCACCTTCTTCACCCGCGCTAAAAGCGGACCAAGCATGTAAAAGGAAGTCCGAATTTTGCGGAAGCTCTCCTCGCTCGGGTCGCCGGAATGAATGTTGGCGCAGTCGATGAACAGCGAGCCTTCGCGCCACTCCGTGGTCGCGCCAAAGCTCTCCAAGATGGATGACTTAATCTGGGTGTCTGAAACGTTAGGAACGTTGTGCAGGGTTGTGGTGCCTTCAGTAAGGATCACCGCCGACATGATTGCCAGCGCTGAATTCTTGCTTCCCGGAACGTCGATCGTTCCGTGCAAAGGCCGTCCACCCTCAATATTTAGCAAACTCACTTCACCCCTCCTTCCGTGGCAGGTTCAAGTGAGTTCATTTTAACCTGCAAAAGCACCAAGTGCCAAGTTTACCGGACTGAATTGTGTCGAATTCGAAGAAATCCGACCTCTGGACCTCGCAAACCACCCCGTGAACTTGCGAGGGAACATGTTGGGACAGTCCTACAGTCGTAGGCGTAGCGGTGCACTCATGCCGGGATTCCGGCGATAGAGCGAGGAATGGGACAATGAAACGCTTACTGCAAACCCTGTTGGGAATCGCCATTCTGGCGAGCTTCGCCTCGGCGGATACCGACAGTTTTACATTCACAAACAATACCGGAAAAGACGCCAACGACCTTCACATCGAATGGTCGCGAGCAGTCACCGTAACCAAGTGCGACAAATTCAAGAAGTTCAACGACAAGGAAAGGAGCAACAGTGACTTCAGCAAAGGAGACGTCGCCAAGGGAGACACCTGTGAAGTGACCGTCACCTACGACGGCACAGACCCCAAAGTCAAATCGTTCTACTGGACCAAGGATGGCAAGAACATTGGCAACGGCTCCGTCAAAGACGACCTCGCCAGCGTATCCACAGCGAATACGGATGGCTTGACCATCATCACCCTGACAACAGGGGCGGGCACGATCAAGACTTACCTGCCCGACGACATGCGTCCTGGAGATACGATTTCGGGAACCGTAATCGCAACCCCCGACCCCAAAAATGCTGAAGCAGGCTCTGTCCTAAGCGGAACGGTCCTTCAGCTCGGCGAAACACGTTCCAGCGCCAAGAACACGATGCTTATCGCAGGCCTTGGCACCGCGGCGCTGACCCACCTTATCTTCAAGAGTCCAGACGGTCATGTAATCGGGACATGTCCACTCCCTCTGAATCAGTCACCTATCTCAGATCCAAGCGGATGGATCATCGGTCAGTCGGGACGCCCGCTGACGATCCCATTCAAAAACGATCCGACGAAGCTGCCAATGGTGAATTTCAGCGGCAAGGAGGTCCCTGTCATTGCAGGCACTCCCCGATGCCTCGTGATTGGGACTCCAAGCGATCACACTGGGGCAGCCGACATTCAGATCACTGCAGGGAGCCAGACATCAACCGTCAAGGCCACCATGCTCAAGCTGGAGCTCACCGCTCCCAAGACATCATTGCTTCGAGGAGAGCAAGTCACCATTGAAGCGAAGATCATTGGCCTCGACGCCTTGTCCACAAGCGCACCACCCATTCAGGTGGTGTTGAAGAATCTTACGCCCGAAACCATTAGCTTCATCAACTCTCCGACCGGCAATCGGGTGGTTCAAGAATTCAAACCCGGTTCGGGTACGGCTCAGTTCAAGGTGACGGTCCAAGCATCACAGCCCGGGACATTCTCCGTAGCCGGTGAAATCGTTGCAGACAACTGCGGCGAAACCAAAACCATTGAGAAGATCGAACGCCTGTCCAAAGGCAAGGACGACAAAGGCTTCTTCGTCAAGATCAGGCGAGACACCTATGAAGGCAAGTGCCACAAGAAGAAGGGGCACACAGGCGATCATAGCTACTCTTGGAAGAAGTCAAAGAGCGGTGACGAAGAAGTAAAGTACTTCGACACCGAGAAGGAGCGCGACGACTATTACAAGGAGATGGAAGCGGCTAAAGCCAAGATTGAGAAGGAGATGGCAGGCTAGCTTCCTGCCGTCTTCACGAACTCCATAATCTGTTCGGCGGCATTCGGAGAATCCCACTCAGCCAGGGCTCTTGCAGCCTCTTCGCATCGGGTGGGATTCTCAATCCACTCCAAAAGCGCCTGCTCCATCGCTCCAGGCGAAAGCGCTTGCTGATCGATCACGGTGGCCCCACCGATCTCTTCAAACTCTGCTGCATTCGCGGCCTGATGGTTTGCGTAAGCAAGCGGATAGGGCACCAGAACGGAAGGGAGCCGGAACATCGCAAGCTCGGCAAGGGTGCCTGCACCCGAACGCCCAACCACCAGCGAAGCTCGCCCATAGGCTGCCGCCATATCGTCGGCTTCCAGATAGGCCTTGACGTCGTAGCAATACTTCAACCCAAGCTTTTCAAACGACAGAAAGACGGCCTCAAAATGCTGCTTGCCAGTAACGTGAAGCCAGTTGATCGGCCTTCCCACCAGCCGTGTCGCCACCTGCAAGATCGCCTCATTGATCGGCTGTGCGCCCTGCGATCCGCCCACAATCAAGATCAGCGGCATCAGGTCCTTCTCGCGTGGACCCTCCGCAACTTCCCGCAAGGCCTGACGGTTCGGCATCCCCGTTCGCGCCGTACGACAATCGGGGAAATGCTGCTCCGAGGAATGAAAGGTCAGACAGACCATGTCCGCACGCTTGGCAAACATCAAGTTTGAACGGCCCGGAACGCTGTTCTGCTCATGTAAGACCGTAGGAATCCCCAGTGCCTGAGCCGCGCTCACCACCGGGCCTGCCGCATAGCCGCCCGTCGAAAAGACGACATCAGGGTCGATTCGCTTGAGCGCGCGCTTGGCTTGCTGCCGTGCCCGAAGAAGGGCACTCAGACCCTTCCAACCCCTGACGGTCTTCAGGGAATAAAGCGGCTGAGAGCCAAATCCGTGGAAGGTGATTCCAACCTTGTGGCATGCCTGTCCTTCTTGGCCTCGGTTCGAGCCCAAGTACATGAGGTCTGCGCCCTCTTCCCGCGCAACTCTAGCGACTTCCAGCGCCGGAAAGACGTGTCCGCCCGTCCCCCCGCCCGTCACGACCAGCTTCAAGCTCGTCCTCCTCTGTGACCTGCACAACCGCCATGTGGGGTGCTAAAACCGACTGACAGATTCCGAGTCCCAGCCAAAGCGCAAGCAGGCTGGAACCGCCGTAGCTGATGAATGGAAGCGGAATACCGATGGGCGGCAGGGTGCCGTTTGCCATCATCAAATTGGTAACCGTCTGAATCCCGATCCATGAGCCAATTCCAAGTAGCACCATGCTACCAAACTTTGTGCTCGCCGACCTCGCCAGAATCAAAAGCCGATACGTGAGCGCGCCCAAGACAGCGGTCACCGCAAGCCAGCCGACAAATCCAAACTCTTCAGCGATCGTGGCACTCACGAAGTCGGTTGTCGCTGCCGGTAGCACGTGCTTGGCGCGACCGTTGCCAATGCCCTGCCCGATCACGCCGCCGCTCGCCATCGCCAGTTCAGATTGGACAGTCTGATAGGCAATGCCATCGACGTTGTGCGCCTCCCACCGATGGAAGTGGTTGGAAATGCGGTCCAACCGGTAAGACTCCATGCGAATGACGACGACGCCCAGAACAGCGATCACCACAGTACCAACAAGAAGCGATTTTCGGGTGATTCCGCCGACAGCGAACATCGCGTAGCCGACGAATCCGATCACCGCCGCAGTGCCAAGGTCAGGCTCGATCGCAATGAGGCCAAAAGCCAGCCCAACCCAGATCGCAGGCATCAGTCGCATCAGCTTGGGGATGGCAATGCTGTCGACATAGAGCGCCGTTGTCTTGGGTCTCTTGAACTTGGTTGGCCATGCCTTGCGTGTCGCCAAGACGCCAGCAAGGAAGAGCACAACAAACGCCTTTGCAAACTCCGCGGGCTGGATCGTGAAAACCTTGAGGTTGATCCATCGGTGGGCGCCGTTCAGTTCATAGCCCACGCCAGGAATCATCACCGCAACCAGCGCAACGACACAAATCCACCATAGCGGCTTAGACCAGCGCAGCCACTTCTCTTGCGAGCGGGTCGCCGCCCATTTCCAGAGCACAAGCGATGCCACAAGCAAGACGCCCTGCATCAGAACTTCGCGTGTGATGGGGCCACGTCCGGCGGCAATGGAGCGCGGATATCCGGCATTGAAGATGAAGAAAAGCCCAATAACGCTCGACAGGATGCCAAGCCAGAAAAGCCACGGGTCAAACCCGCGAACGCGCATCTTCCAAAACGGCTTCCGTGCCGATACCTTGCTCATTTTTCAAGCCACTCCCTGGCTAAATCCTTAAACCGCTCCCCCCGTGCACGGAAGTCGTCAAACTGGTCCATGCTAGCCACGCCGGGAGCTAAGATCACGGCTTCGCCCGGCTGCGCATCATGCACCGCCGAAGCAAAAGCTTCTTCAATACTCTTAAAGACGCCAAAACTGCCTCCAAGTTGCTGAGCAATCGTTTCAGCGTCTTGACCGTACAGGTAAGCCTCATGTCCTGAGGACTTTAGGTACTCCCCAACCGGCGAGAAGTCGAGTCCCTTATTCACTCCACCCATAAGAATTCGTTGCGGTCTCCGAAGGCTTTTGCTGCTGGCAATGACTGCGCCGGGATTGGTGCACATCGAGTTGTTGATGAAGAGCAACCCATCGCGCTCGCCCACCCATTCCATCCGGTGGCTGAGTCCCTTGAAGCTCTTGAGGCTGTCTAATCCCGCGCCAAGGTCCCCCCTTCCCTGCCGTTCAACGACGCCCGCAACCAGCAATCCGGCAAACATCGCATTCAGGTAGTTATGCGTCTCACCAAATGGCAGCTGGTCTTTCTTCAGTTCATGTCCCCGAATTACGAGTGCCTCCGAAGTTTCGAATGCATCTTCCCACGCCTTGCGGAACTTGTAGATGCTCAGCCCCTGGTCGCCGGGAGGCTTGGTCAGAGCGTCGGATGAATGCCACACTGCCGCATCGCCGTCGCGCATCGCCTTGAAGATGTTGCGCTTAGTCTTGGCATATTCATCAAAGCCGCCTGGATAACGGTTGAGATGGTCGGGGGTGATGTTGGTGATCCCCGCCGCGAGCGGTCTGAACTGTTGCACCCACTCCAGCTGGAAGCTGCTGATCTCCGCGACAAGAAGCTGGTCTTCACGCGCATTTGCGGCGGCTTCTGTCAGCGGCTGCTCGCTGTAGCCAGAGCCGTAGATATTCCCACACAGCACCGAGTCAATCCCCGATTCAAGGGCGATCTGGTGGGCCATTACGGTCGAGGTGCTCTTGCCGTTCGTGCCCGTAATCGCGACGATGGGAGCCTTGCTGATTCGGTAGGCAAACTCAATCTCCCCAATCACCTCCAAACCTGCGGATACGGCCTCCTGAAGCTTGGGATGGTAGTACGGAACGCCCGGACTGGTTATGACCAGCTCTACGCCAGAATCTTGAAACCGACCCGTCCAGGCTACGACAACCTCAACACCGATCTGTCCAAGTTCATCGGCGATAGGTTGCGTTTTGTCGCTGAGAGGCTTTTCATCGAAAACGACCGGCTGCCAACCCGATTTCAGCGCGGCCTTTGCCACACTGACTCCCGAACGGCCAAGCCCAAAGATGCCTACCCTCAAGCACGCCCCCTTGCGGCAATAATCCAGGTCATCGAAGCGGTGACACAGAGCGCCTGTACCAGCAAGAACATAAACAGAATCCTCGATTCTGGCCAGCCTATGTGCTCGAAAGTGTGATGAATCGGGGTTCGGATAGGCAGTCTCTTCTTCAAAACCTTTACAGACAAGATTTGAAGCGGAACCGGCACAAGTTCAGCAATCATGATGAAACCGAGACATATCCAGGCCACCCAGAGATATGTAGAACTAAAGCCGTTCCAGGTTGATGTGCACAGCACTCCAAAGGCATAGCCCAGCGTTGCGCCAATCGGCAGGGAACCGACATCCCCCATGAAGATCTTTGCGGGGGGAGCATTCAAGAAAAGGAATGGAATTGTCGCACCCAGCAAGGCTCCGGCAACAGGAATAATCGCGTCTGCGCCGATTCCCAGCAAATAGGCCGCGCCAAGCAGTCCTAAGCTGAGGAGGCTGATCAGTCCGCCTGCCAAAGCGTCGATGCCGTCCGCGAAGTTGTAAGCATTCGCCATGAACAGAATCAAGAAGGCGACGATTCCTTTTTGCACCCAATCGGCTTCGGGCCAGCCCAGCTGAACCATCGCACCCGTCGAAACAAACTGCATCAGGAGCTTCTGCGACCATCCAAGCCCGCGCTTTCCGGGCATCAAGCGTGGAACGACAAAATCATCGATGAACCCGATGGCGGCAAAGGATAAGATGCCGACCGTCACGGCCCAATTTCCAGTCCAGGTGGCGAACACAAGCCCGGGCAGAATGATCAGACCGCCCATCGTGGGTGTTCCCTGCTTCTTCTGATGGCTCTCCCCAAGATGCTTGCTGATCGTCTGGCGAGCCTTCATTGCCAAGAGGATCTTGAAGATGGGATAAGCCAAGATCCCACTCACCAAAAACGCGCGCCAAAACGTTCCTAAGAATGCGTCCATTCACCCACCCCTAACTCCTTCAATGCCTTTTCCAATTCCACTCCCCGACTCGCCTTCAAAAGGACCGTATCCCCACTGGAGAGTTCTCTTAGGTAAGCGACGACTCCGTCCATACTTTCGGACCAGACTGCGTTCCTTAAGCCCGCTTCCATAGCCGCTTCGTAGGCCAGACGGCAGTCGCCTCCCTCCAAAAACAGTGCGCTTGCCGGGTTGGCATCCGCGATCATGCGGCCTACTTCCCGGTGAGATTCGACTGAAATCTCGCCAAGTTCGCGCATCTGCCCCATTACCAGGTGCTTTGCACCCTTGCTTGGAACCGCATTGAGCGTTTCCAATGCGACAGAGAAACTATCCGGCGATGCGTTGTACGCGTCGAAAACGATAGTTAGGCCTTTGTAATCCAGGGCTTGCATTCGCCCCATCGGAAGCTGTGTTTGGCGGATCGCCTCCGCAGCATCGGTCAGACTCACCCCGCAGTTCGTCGCAACCAAAATCGCCAAAGCCGCATTCAGTGCCATATGTCGCCCAACCACAGGAAGCTGAACCCCAACCTCCCTGCCGCCACACCGAATGACACACCGCGCCGAAGACCACGACTCGGCCTTATAATCCAGGACTCGGCAGTCAGCGGCCTCTGAAAATCCGAACGTTGCGAATCGGTGCCCTCCCTCGCGCGACAAAGGAGCGAAGGGGGAGGGTCGGGAGGGGGAAGCGGCTCTTTCCCTTAGCTCTTCGATATAGTCATCCTCAGCCCAGGCAATGCTGAGTCCGCCATCTGGCAGAGCATCGTAAAGCTCGGTCTTGGCCCGGACGATTCCCTCTCGCGAGCCCACAAGCTCCATATGAGCATGCCCGATCATGGTGATCACACCTATGGTCGGCAAGTGAAAGCCAGCCAGATGGGCGATCTGTCCAAAGCCGCGCATTCCCATCTCCGCGACGACGGCGGCTTCATCACCCTCCATCTCGGGCCAGAGCAACGGCCCCGTCCACTCGGAATTCCTGTTTCCCCGAGTCTTCCCAACTTTGCCAAGGGGGGCAAGCGCGGCGGCAATGAACTCTTTCGCGCTGGTTTTGCCCACGCTTCCCGTCACACCAACAACCGGCCCCTGATACTCCTTTCGGAAGCTCCGCGCCATGTCCGCCAGAGCATTGGCAACATTGGGCACCAGAATATGCGGACCATCGACAGGCTGTTCCACCAAAGCCACCGACGCACCTTTCTCGAAAGCTGAAGCGACGAAATCATGCCCGTCCACCTTCTCGCCCCGGATGGCGATGAACATATCGCCAGCTTTGACTTCGCGGTTGTCTGTTGCAAAGCCGGTCACCCTGATCTGGCTGGACACGTTCACCGGCGTGCCGATCAGCCGATAGCAAAGGTCCATCGCAAGGCGGTTCATGATGTAAGCCCCTCATAACCGTTGCAGTCACCACGCACCGAGACCATCCCTTCCCTCTGCGGAGCGAGGGGGAAGGGACCTGTGAACGAAGTGAACTGAGGGATGGGGGTTAGACAAAACCGATCCGGGCTCCTCTCGAGGTCTTCACGCGGGAACCCCCACCCCCTGCCCCCTACGACTACGTCGCATGGGGAGGGGAGGAAAATGGAGTACATCATCTCCTTCGCGCCTCCAAACCTGCCCTCGCCAGTTCGCGATCATCCATCGGATACTTCGTCTTTCCGATGATCTGATAGTTCTCGTGTCCCTTGCCTGCGATAACGACCACATCTCCCGGCTGAGCAACCTTCATCGCGTAAGCCACCGCTTCAGGACGGTCGATAATCGCTACAGACTCCCTGCCTGGCAGAACCCCTTTCACCACATCGTCTAAGATCGACTGGGGGTCCTCTGTGCGGGGATTGTCGCTAGTAATCACCGTCAGATCCGACCGCTCGCTTGCCGCCCTTGCCATGAGCGGACGCTTAGTCTTATCGCGGTCGCCGCCGCAGCCAAACACGGTAATCACTCGCCCTTTTGTCAGCGGACGCACCGTATCCAGCAGTTTCTCCAAGGCATCCGGCGTGTGCGCATAGTCGATAAGAATATCAAAGCCTGCATAGCTTTTCATAGGCTCAAAGCGGCCCGGAACAGGGCGTACTCCCTTTGCGGCCTCACAAGCTTCCAAGTAATCAAAACCGAGAGCAATCGTCACGGCAAATGCCGACATCAGGTTCTCTGCGTTGTAGTGGCCTCCCAGCCCAGCGGCAAAACCTTGGTCGATCCACGTCCGGGAATCAACGCAGATGTGAATATGATCAAGCTCGATTTCATAAGGCGAGCCAATAAGGTCGTATCCATCGGGCACAACTCCTTCTTCATGCTCGTCCACAAGCCCATATCGCAAGCATGAAATCCGCTCCGACCACTTGCGCCCAACCGGATCATTCACATTAATCGCGGCAGTGAAACTCTTGCCCGATTCAATCTGATTGGGAAGCTCGCTGAACAGCCGCCACTTTGCCGCCTCATACTCCGCCATCGTCCCGTGAAAGTCGAGGTGGTCCTGCGTGAAGTTGGTGAAGACGGCAACATCAAACTCGATACCGTCGGCTCGCCGCTCAGCCAAAGCATGAGAGCTGACCTCCATCGCAACAGCCTGACAACCATTCTCCACGCACTCGGCGAGCATCCGGTTCAGATCAGGTGAAAAGGGGGTCGTGTTGGAAAGCTCGCGAGATTCTCCGGGCCGCTGAAAACCAAGCGTTCCGATGTATGCGCAGGGCACGCCCAGCTCATTCATCATGTCGCGAATCAGCCAAGCCGTCGTCGTTTTCCCGTTCGTGCCCGTGACGCCGATCACCTTCAGCTTGGAACTCGGATTGCCAAAGGCCACCTTGCAAACCCGCCAAAGCGCTTCCCAGAATTTCAGGTCATCGTGAGTGACAAGCGCGGCTGAAAGACCAAGAGCGACCGCCTTATCATATCCAGCTGCCGTATGTGCCAAGGCACCCACGGCGCCAGCTTCCTTTGCCTGTTCAAGAAAGTCGTGCGTATCACGCGACGGGCTGGGCATGCAGATAAACACATGGCCTGGCTGAACCAGACGGGTGTCCTCGCAAACGCCAGAAATCTCCGCATCGCCTGAGAGGCGATCCGGCTCCACCTTGGCTTCTGCAAAGAGTTCTCGAAAGGTCATGACATCCTGCCTAAACGGCAATCCCCCCAAAGCTACGCTTTGGAGGGTACCTACCCTGCCCTCACGCCTTGAGGGGATGACCGTGCTCGGCGAACAAAGATAAGATGACGAAGGTGACTCGTCCTCCTCCCGAAGCTCGCCGCTGGTCAGCCCCCTCAAGGAGAGGGCGTCCTAGCGAATGCGTCTTGCCGAAACTTCAACATCTGGAACGCTGATCGTCGGCTTCGGCTTTGCCGACTCTTGCGCGGCTTGCTTTTCAGCCTGCCGAACCGCATTCTCAATCTTGGTCGACTTCACCGGCTCGACGCTCTTCGGAATGTTCAGCCTCCGAATCACGGTTTTGGCGATATCCGTAAAGGCGGGACCAGCAACCGATGCGCCGTAATACTTGCCGCCCTGCGGATTGTCCACCATGACCAGAATCACTGCGCGCGGATTCTCAGCAGGGACCATTCCCACGAAGCTAGCAACATATCCGCCGCCCTTCACTGTTCCAGTCTCCTTGTTGATCTTCTGAGCAGTTCCAGTTTTGCCAGCCAGCCTGTATCCCGGAATACGCAAGGTCTTGCCCGTGCCTCGATCCGACTCGATAACCGACTCCATGAAATGCAGAACCGTGTGCGCAACTTCAGGAGAAACGATTCGCTCGGCTTCCTTGACCGGATTCTCCTTGCCGTTCACGCTCTTGATCAGTCGCGGAGTCATCCGAACGCCGTCGTTGCCCAGCATTGTGAAGGCCGAGGCCAACCCAACAGGCGTCACAGTCAGCGACTGACCAAACCCAAAAGTCGCCAGCTGCAGCCGCTTGGCATACTCATCGCGCTTGAACCGCCCTGCAAGTTCCGAAGGAACGCCGATATCCGTCGGCTCCAGAATTCCAAGCTTCTCCATAAAGGAAACGAAGTCTGGATGTCCAACGCGCATGGCCCAAGTCGCCGCGCTGACGTTGCAGCTGACCGCGATCGCCTTCTCCGGATTGATCGCGCCGTGAGCACGGTTGCCGTGGTGCGAGTCGCAACGAATCGCGGTGTTTGACCACACGCGCAACGAACCGCCGCAGTTGATCACTTCGTTGGGCTGAACGACACCCTTCTCCAGACCTTCCGCAAGCGTCAGAATCTTGAACGTCGAGCCCGGCTCAAAGACCGACATATAGCAAGGGTTCAGATCGCTGATCTTGGTTCCCTTGGCGAGAGGCTGTCCAATCTCCTTCGGGTTATAGGTCGGCCAATTCGCCATCGCAAGGATGTCGCCCGTCTTCGGGTCGATCACCACGGCGGCGCCGCGCTCGGCCTTGTTGCCATCCACAACCTGTCGAATGGCGTTCGTTGCGGCTATCTGAAGCTGCGAGTCGATGGTCAGCACAACATCTTTGCCATCGATCTTATCCACCGACTGTCCGTCGATGCGCAGAGGAAGCGGAGTGCCAAAGCGATCTCCAAGGCCGACGATCTTGCCATCCTTGCCTTTCAGCGTATCGTCCCAGCCAATCTCCAACCCGGCCGCAGCCTTGCCATCCTTGAGATAGCCGACCAACCCGGCAGCCGCTTCACCCAGCGGATAGCTTCTCTCGCCCACACGGCGGATCGAAATGCCATCGGCCTTCCAGCGATCCTGAACCTTCAAAATAGCGCGGGTCTGCTCGGCGGACATGGGATCGCGCCAATAGCGCGAATGGACGTCAGGAGAATTCGCCAGCTGCTCAAACTCGGCGGCAGGAATGCCCGTCGCTTCGGCAAGGTCCATAAAGAACCCAGGGCTGCGCGGCACTTTGTCAAAGTTGATGCCGAACTCGCTCGCCATATCGTCTTCAGCGAGCGCCTTTCCATCCGAGGACGTGATTGAGCCGCGCTTTGCCGTCAGCTTGGTTTCAACGAGGTAGCGCCCGCTCTTCTTCCCTTGCTCGATGGTCTTTTCGCGACCAAAGATCTGAACCTTGGCCTGGCTTGCCGCAGCAACGCCAAAGGCCAAGATCGCCATGGCTGGCACCCAGCCGGGAAGATTGCTCTTACTGGTTCGGCGCACCGCCAGCCTCCGGAGCGTGTGCGAGAGTGTCAGCAGGCTCCGTTGCGCCGGGGGCGATGAAGCCATTGGACAAGGCCCATCGCTCAACAGCGCCGAAGTCCTTCAGAGCATCGACTTCGGACTTCAAGATTCGAGACCGCTCGGAAACAGAAGCCGACTTGATCGTCGCCAGACGCGCTGTGTTGCGAGCCTGCTCCATCTTGACCATGCCATACAGCGTGCTTGCAGCATAAGCCGCTCCGGCAATAACCGTGAATGCCAGGCACCGAGTTGCCACCGCCGCGATTGCGGAAGGTTTCCTTCGCGTCACCACTCGATATCGGGGCGTTGCGACTACTCGTTCTCTGGTTACCGGTACTGCACTCATGGTTCTGTGGCCCTCCGTGGCCTTATCTCATCCTTGAAAATCGCTCATACTGGCTATCGCGCTATCAGCCATCTGCTATCGAATCATTTTTGTTGGCAGATAGCCGATCGCTGATCGCTCAATCATTCATCCTTCTCAAGCTGCGCAACTTAGCGCTCCGCGCTCTCGAATTCCTCCGAATCTCATCCTCTGTTGGCTGAAGCGGCTTCTTGTGCAACTCTTCAAATCCCTCATCGCTCAAGTCTCTAAAGGCGTGCTTCACAATCCGGTCTTCGCCACTGTGATAGCTCAGCACCGCCATGACTCCTCCCGGAGCGAGCCTTCTCGCTGAATCCAGCAGAGTGGCTTCCAACCCTTCAAACTCTCGGTTGACAAAAATCCTCAGCGCCTGGAAGGTCCGAGTCGCCGGGTGAATCCGTTTTTCTCGGGCCCCAACCGGGATCGCCGCATGAACGCAATCCACCAAATCCTGCGTTGTTCGGATTGGCTCTTGCTTTCGATGCTCAACGATTTTTCGGGCGATAGCTCTTGCCCATCTTTCATCGCCATAGTCCTTGAGGATGTCTTCGATCTGTACCGGCGACATGCGCATCAGCACTGCCGATGCTGGCTCGCCTCGACCCCTGTCCATCCTCATATCCAAGGGTCCTTCCTGCAAGAAGCTGAAACCCCGCGCCGGATCATCGACCTGTGCGCTGTTCAGCCCCAAATCCAACAAAACTGCGTTCGGCCTTAGATCGTATTCGTCCAAAACCTGCGGCATGGTCATAAAGCTGTCGTGAACGAACTGAAGTTCAACGCTGCTAAAGCTTTGCAACCGGTCCATAGCCGACGCCATCATTCCGGCGTCCCAGTCAAATCCAATCAGCTTCCCGCCCGGGGCGATCCGCTTGCAAAATTCCGATGAATGTCCACCCAAGCCGAGCGTTCCATCCACCACCGTCATGCCCGGCTGTAGGCTGAAGTCCCGCAGGATCTCCTCGACCATCACCGGATCGTGACGCTTTTCCATAACCTCACCGAATTCCCAGCCGACTCCCAATTCCAGGAAGACGCTGGGCGTCTGGCTCATCAGCTCAAGCGCCAGCATCGCTTGACCGCCCCATCATGTTTGCGTAAGCCGTCTCAATCGCTTCCCGTCGCTTCTGCTGGTACTCGACAGGAAACTCCTGAAACTTCTCCCACTCGCCTTCCGCCCAGATTTCCACCCGGTCGCCACAGCCGATCAGGAGCACCTTGTCCTTCAGCTTTGCCGTTTCGCGCATCTCTTTCGGGATGACCATGCGGCCCTGGCCGTCAAACTTCAAATCGTCTTCTGCGACGCCGAGCACCAGTCGCGTGTACTGCTCGCGCGCCGGATTCATGGTGGGAACGCTGAAGATCTCGGACATGAGCTGGTTCCACACCTGCTCCGGGTACATGATGAGACAACCCTTGCCAAGAACGAGCGCGAACGACTCTCCTAGCCGCTCCCGCTTTTTTTTGCTGACCAGAATCCGCCCTTTGTCGTCGACATTTGCGGTTTCGGTTCCGATCAGCGGCTTGAATTCTTGGGGCAATCCCGCCACTTCATTGTCCTCAGACTAAATGCGGGCGGTCCGCATCCATGCATTCCACCCGCTGACTTCTGGTATGAGCACCCCGCCCTACCGTATGGATGGGTTCCCTTCGCATCCTGCGATACCATCCACGTGATTGGGATGATACTGGGAATTGATCTCAAATGCAAGGATTTTTTATATATTTTTGGGAATGACTTCCACTTTTACTTACTATATGTAGACACAAATATACTAATTATTCATTTGAACCTGCACAAGCCATGAGTAGTAGGTTTAGTTAGACCTATAAGGAGCTGGGAAAGGCATGGGAATTGGGGAGCGGACGTTAGGCTTTGGGTGTTGGGGTGATGGGGGCTGGTGAAGACTGCCCACCCTATCACCTTGGCGATCAGCTATCTGCCATCAGCGATCAAAGGCACCTCCCCCTTGAGGGGGAGGACCTGTGAGCGGAGCGAACAGAGGTGGGGGTGCTCCGCCCAACGCCCAACGCCCAACGCCCAACGCCCAACGCCCAACGCCCAACGCCCA
>VFQR01000393.1_pt1 | contig 66996 bp, 45 predicted proteins | sample 3512321 | NCBI WGS metagenome assembly VFQR01 (sample SAMN10412374, study PRJNA504923) | tailings metagenome | isolation source: Relicate 3 Philex TSF1 revegetated site | place: Philippines: Tuba, Benguet | collected 2017-08-29 | reverse complement strand
ACCTGCACCCTGATCGGACCGGCGTGGATCGGCCCCGGCACGGAGATCCGCCCGGGCGCGTTCATCCGCGGCAACGTCATCGTCGGAGCCAACTGCGTGCTGGGTAACGCCTGCGAATTCAAGAACTGCATCGTCATGGACGGCTCGCAGGTGCCGCACTTCAGTTACGTGGGCGACTCGATCCTCGGGTGCGGCGCCCATCTCGGGGCCGGCGTGATCTGTTCGAATCTCCGCCTCGACCAGCGCACCATCACGGTGCGTCATCCCGGCGGCGTGGTCGACACCGGCTTGCGCAAGTTCGGCGCCATCATCGGCGAAAAGGCCGAGGTGGGCTGCAACGCCGTGCTTAATCCCGGCACCCTGCTGGGCCCGCGTTCGCTCGTCATGCCCACGGCCGCCTTCAACGGTTACCTCCCGCCAGCGACCATCGCGCGGGTGCGGACGTCCGTGTCGCTCATCCCGCGGCGCGATTGACAGCCCCGCTGACCACTTCCTCCTCCTCGTTCTCGAACCGGTCGCGGATCGGAGAACGAGAACGATTTTCGACCCTCTAACCCATGCGTATCCTCTCCGGCATTCAACCGTCCGGCACCCTGCACATCGGCAACTACTTCGGCATGATGAAGCCGGCCATCGAGCTGCAGGAGCGCGGCGAGGCGTTTTACTTCATCGCCGATTACCACTCGATGACGTCGTTGACCGACGCGGCGCAGCGTCGCGCCAACACGCTCGGCGTCGCGCTCGATTTCCTCGCCTGCGGGCTCGACCCGAAGAAGGCGGTGTTCTTCCGCCAGAGCGACCTGCCCGAGGTATGCGAACTCATGTGGATCCTCGGCACGCTCACGCCGATGGGCCTGCTCGAGCGCGCCCACAGCTACAAGGACAAGACCGCCAAGGGCATCTCGCCCAACTTCGGCCTCTTTTCCTACCCGGTGCTGATGGCCGCCGACATCCTGCTCTACGATTCCAACCTCGTGCCGGTCGGCCGTGATCAGAAGCAGCACGTCGAGATGACGCGCGACATCGCGATCAAGTTCAACCTGACCTACGGCGAGACCTTCGTCGTGCCCGAGCCCGTCATCAAGCAGGAGGTCGCCACCGTGCCCGGCCTCGATGGCCAGAAGATGAGCAAGAGCTACGGCAACACCATCGACCTCTTCGGCGACGAGAAGGCCACGCGGAAGAAGATCATGTCGATCGTGATGGACAGCCGGACCCCGGCCGAACCCAAGCCCGATGCGGATCAGAACCTCGCCGTGCAGTTGCTCAAGCTGGTCGCGCCCGCCGACGTGTCGGCAGACTACGAGCAGCGCCTTCGCGCCGGCGGCCTTGGCTACGGCGACCTGAAGAAGGCGCTCTTCGAGCATTACTGGACTCATTTCGCCGCGGCCCGCGCCCGCCGTGCTGAACTGGCGGCCAACCTCGACTACGTCGAAGGCGTCCTGCGCGACGGCGCAACCCGTGCGCGGACGCTCGCCTCGGCGGTGCTCAAGCGGGCCCGCAAGGCGGCCGGTTTGGAGTAAGGGCGTTAAAAAGGCCGAGCTGGGGCTCGGCGCTCCCGGCTTGCCCCGGAACGCCGAGCCCCAGCTCGGCTTGCCTCGACTGATCGCCGGCCTACGGTTCCGGCCGTGGAGGCGTGGACCATCCAGCGACCGGGGCCGGAGCTTGGTGACGTGGCGGAGTTCTTCTGGCACGCCCCGCCGTCATCCACCGGCCGTTACGAGGTGCTGCCCGACGCCCGGGTCGACCTCGTCTGGATTCGCGGAGCGGCTGGGGACCGGCTTGAGGTGCACGGTCCAGCCACGCGGCGGCGCTGGCTGGAGGTCGAGCGGGGCGCCGCGTATGCCGGGGTGCGGTTGAAACCGGAATGCGCCGCCGCCGTGCTCGGACGCGAGGCGTGGCGGGCCAACGACTGCGTGCTGCCGGCCGCGGACCTACTTGGATTCGCGGTGCATGATTTCGTCCGTATCCACGATCTCACGACGACGGTGAGCACCTTCACGCCGGTGCTGCGCGCGGTGGCCCGTCGGCTTCACGCCCGCGCCGCCTGGGTGCGCCGGGCGCGGCGGCGCATCGAGGGCGCGCGCGGGCAGGTGCGCATGGAGGCGTTGGCGGACGAACTCGGCCTGACGCTCCGCACCCTCCAGCGGGTGTTTCGCTCCGAGGTGGGCGTGACGCCCAAGCAGTACGCGCTGATCCAGCGCCTCGAGGATCTCGCTGAGCAGCTGCGGCGTGGCCCGGTGAACTGGGCCGACCTCGCCGCCGACTTTGGCTACGCCGACCAGGCCCATCTCTCGCGCGACCTGAAGCGATTCACCGGCTACGCGCCCCGGGCGTTTGCGACCCGCGTCCGCGCCATGCCGGGCGGCTGGGTGTAGCCCGCCGCGAGGTGTGTCGCCTTTCTTCAAGACCGTACGGAGACCGTGCGGTATCGTGGCGCTTTCGCCATGATCACCTTTGCACTGAACGGCCGGGAGGTCGGCACCACGGAAGCCGGGGACAGCCCGCTGCTCTGGGTGCTGCGGGATGGGTTGGAGCGCACCGACGTGAAGTACGGCTGCGGACGCGGGCTCTGCGGCGCCTGCACCGTCCTGCTCGACGGGGAGGCCGTCCGCTCCTGCGTGACTCCAGTCGCCGCCGTCGCGGGTCGGGGTGTCGAGACGATTGCCGGGCTCGCTGCACGCCGGCCGGATCACCCGCTGTTTCGCGCCTGGATCGACCTCGATGTGGTGCAATGCGGCTATTGCCAGCCGGGTCAGCTGTGCCAGGCCGCCGCGCTGCTGCAACGCACACCGAATCCCACCGATGCGGAGATCGATGCGGCGATGGCAGGCAACCTGTGCCGTTGCGGCACCTACGAGCGGATTCGCGCCGGCATCCACCGCGCGGCGCAGAGGGAGGGAGCGCGATGAGCCGCGAGACAACGTCGGTAACGCGTCGCGATTTCCTTCGCGTGGTGGCTGTCGGTGGCGGTGCTTTCTGCCTCGGCGTGAGCTGGCCTGGCCGGGCGGCCGCCGCAGGCACCGGTGCGGAGTCATGGCGCCCCGGCGCCTTTGTTCGCCTCGAGCCCGATGGCCGGGTCGTGGTCATCTCCAAGCACACGGAGATGGGGCAGGGGGTGTTTACCACGCTCGCTCTGGCGGTGGCCGAGGAACTCGACGTGCCGTGGACGTCCGTCGCGGTGGAGACGGAACCGGCCGATCCCAAGTTTGCCCACCTGCATTCAAAGTTTCAGATGACCGGGGGCAGCAGTTCGACCCGCGAGGCGCTGGATTCGATGCGCCTGGCCGGCGGTACGGCGCGCGCAGTCCTCGTGCAGGCGGCGGCCGAACGCTGGGGCGTGGCGGTGGAACGCCTTCGCACCGAGGCTGGGCAGGTCTTGGCCGATGACGGACGGACGGCCGCGTACGGCAGTCTGCTCGCGGCCGCCGCCCGCCTGCCGCTGCCGGACACCGTGCCGCTGAAGCCGCGGTCCGAATGGCGTCTGCTGGGTCGCGATGCCTCCCGCGTTGAGGCGGCCGACAAGGTGACGGGCCGGGCGTTGTTCGGTTTCGATGTCACCGTTCCCGGACTCAAGACGGTGCTGATCGCGCGGGCACCGCGCTTCGGTGCGGTGCTCGAGGCGTGGGACGATACCGCGGCCCGGCGTTTGCCCGGAGTGCTGGCGGTGGTCCCGGTGTGGTCCGGGGTGGCGGTGGTGGCCGAAGGGTTTCTCGCCGCACAGCGGGGTCGCGAGGCGTTGGTGACGCGCTGGTCACCGGGGCCGATCGCCGATTGGGACGAGGCCCGGATCGACGCGGTGTTTGCCGAAGCGATCGCGGCGCCGGGATTGTCGGCGCAGCAGAGCGGAGACTTTGCCGCGGCGTGGACCGATGCAGCGCGCCGCATCGAGGCGACCTTCGACCTGCCGTACCTGGCGCATGCCTGCATGGAGCCGCTCAACGCGACGGCGTGGCTGCGGCCTGATGGGATGCTGGAGGTATGGGCGCCGACGCACTTTCCCGGACCCGATCGCGATGCCGCGGCGCAGGTGGCCGGCCTTTCGCTCGAGCGCGTCATCCTGCATCCGTGTCTCATGGGCGGAAGCTTTGGCCGGAAGGCGGCGGCGACGTCGGATTTTGTTCGGGAAGCGGTGGATGTGGCCCGCCAGGTGAAATGGCCGGTCAAGGTCGTCTGGACGCGGGAGGACGACCTGCGCGGCGGATTCTACCGGCCGCGCGTGAAGGCGCGGGTCCGATTGGCCCTCGCCGCGGACGGCGCGCTGGCCGGCTGGGGCATCGACACGGCGGGACAGCGCATGTCCACGACCGGGTCCTTCGCGTCCGATCCGACCCAGGTGGAAGGCTCGATGGTGGAGGGATTGACGGAACCCGGTTACGCGATTCCGCACCGCGAAGTCGTCTGGCACGAGGTGAAGGCGGGACCGACCGTGCAATGGTGGCGCTCGGTGGGTCATTCCACCGCCGGGTTCATCAAGGAGTGCGCCATCGATCTCGCCGCCGAGGCCGCCGGCGTGGATCCGCTGCTCTTTCGCGAACGCCTGCTGGCCGATGCGCCGCGGGCCCTGACCGTACTGCGAACCTTGCGCGAAGTGGCGGAGTGGGGAAGACCGGCCCCCGGTCGGTTTCAGGGCGTCGCCTTCCACGAGTCCTTCGGCACGCTTGTCGGCCAGGTGGTCGACGTGTCGGTCGGCCCGCAGGGCGAGCCGAAGGTGCATCGGGTGGTCTGCGTGGTGGACTGCGGCTGGGTGGTGAATCCCACCGGAGCCAAAGCGCAGGTGATGTCGTCGGTGATCTTCGGACTCAGCGCCGCCTTGTACGGCCGGATCGACGTGAGGGGAGGCGCGACCGCGAACGGCAACTTCCACGATTACCCGGTGATGCGCCTGCCGGAGGCGCCGGTGGTGGAGACGGTCTTCGTCGAGTCGGACGGACCGCTGTCGGGCCTGGGCGAACCTGGCCTGCCTCCAGTGGCGGCGGCGCTGGCGAATGCGTGGTTCAAAGCGACCGGCAAGCGGGTCACCCGACTGCCGTTCGTCGGTTGAGGCCGGATCTGGCCGGCAATCTACACCACCGTCTCCGGCGGCTTCTCCAGCTTCGCGATCGCGGCCATGATCGCCTCGCTCGCCCGCTGATAGCGTTCCTTGCCCGCCTTGGGATCGTCGTAGGCCGCGGGCGGCAGCGGCGGACCGAAGACGACCGACACCGGCGTGCCGAGGTTCATCCGGCCGCTTTTGCCGAACGCTTCAAAGGAACCGAAAATGCGCACCGGCACCACCGGGACCTGGGTGCGGCAGGCGATCAGACCCACGCCGGGCTTGGCCGGCTGCAGGCGCCCGTCCGGCGTGCGTGTGCCTTCGGGAAACAGGATCAGCGCTTTGTTGTCGGCGAGGGCGCGCAGCACCCGCTTGATCGCCGTCACGTCCGATCCGCCGTCGCGGTCGACCGGAATGGTGCCGACCTCATCGAGCCACCAGGAAGCAATGCCGGGCTTCCACAGGGTCTTGCGCGCGAAAAAGCACATCTGCCGCGGCACCTGGCTGCCCACGATGGGCGGATCGAGGTGGCTGGCATGATTGGACGCGATCAGAAAGGCCCCGCGCTTCGGCAGGTGCTCGAGCCCGGCGACCTCCCCGCGGAAGCACATGTCGTAAATCACCACCGAGAGGTAGTGGAAAAGCCCATACACGAGGGACATCTCCCCCTGCTCGTAGCGCCGTTTCATGCCACCGGGGAAAGGCGGGTTGCGAGCATCCCGGTAATCCGGTTCACGACCTCGTCGAGGGTCATGAACGTGGAGTCGATGTCGATCGCGCCCGGCGGGCAGGTGAGCGGTGCGGTCTTGCGCGAGGTGTCGAGCCGGTCGCGCTCCGCGATCGAATCGGTCTGGCCTTCGCGGGCGCGGCGTCGGGCCCGCTCCTCCGGATCGGCATGGAGAAAGAAACGGAAATCCGCGTCGGGAAAGATCACCGAGCCGATGTCGCGTCCTTCCATCACCAGGCCGCGAAACCCGCGCTCCCGGGCCACCTCGGCCTGACCGCGCTGGTAGGCCAGCAGCGCGGCGCGCACCTCCGGAATGGCGGCAAAATGGGAGACAGCGGCGTTCACCGCCGGACTGCGGATCTCCGCCTCGGGCACGATGCGGCCGCCGATCTCCATGCGCGCCGAACGGCCTTCGACGCGGGTGGAGAGCGCCAGCGTGCCCAGCGCCGCACGCACGGCATCGACGCTGCCCGTCGCCACGCCACGCCGGAGCAACTCGGCCGTCACCGCCCGGTAGTAGGAGCCCGTGTCCGCATGCAGGAAGTCGAAGCGTTCGCTGAGTGCCCGCGAGGTGGACGACTTGCCGGAGGCGGCGCCGCCGTCGATCGCGACGATGAGGAAGGGGGAGGGCATCAGGCGTGGAAGGATTTTTGCCGGAGCGACTCCAGCAACTCGAAAAAGTGCGGGAAGGTCTTCGCGCAGCAGCCCGGGTCCTTGATCGTCAGCCAGGGTTGGCCGTCGCCGCGCAGGTCGTGGCAGCCGAGGACGCCGAAGCTCATTGCAAACCGATGGTCGTGGTAGGTCTCGATCTCGACGCCGCGCACGAGCGGACGCGGCGTGATCGTGAGCGCGTCCTCCTCTTCGACGACGTCCTGGCCAAGCTTGCGCAGTTCGCGCGCCATGCCGGCCACGCGATCGGTCTCCTGCTTGCGCGTGTGGGCGATACCCGTGATGCGCGTCTTCCCTTCTAGGAGCGGAGAGATTGCCGCGAGGGTCAGGAATGTGTCCGAGAACGTGTTAAAACTTGCATCTATCCCCGTTAACTTTGGTCCCCTTGCGATTACGTGAGTTGGTCTTTGCCGATTCAATCCCGTTATCAGTCCGTTCGTCGCAAGGAGCTCGGCGTATTGTACGTCGCCCTGAAGCGGGGCAACGAAGTTGTAGTCTGAAATCCTCAGGTTGCCGCCTACTACAATAGGAAGAGTGATGAAATAGCTGGCCGCCGTAGCATCGGCCTCCACCTGAAACTCTGTTGCTGGCAGCGTGTATCCAGAACTTCGTGCGAAAGAGATTCGAAGCGGCTTTGGAGACGCACTCTCGGGCTCTACTCCGAAGCGTCTCATCATATTGAGCGACATTTGGACGAAAGGCCAACGAACGCTGTCTTGGAACAACGTGACTTGGGTTGGGCCAGTCGCCAAAGGGGCAACCATCAGCAGCGCAGAGAGCATTTGACTGCTATCGCGAGTATCGATTTCGACCGGACCGCCCCGCAGGCCGCGGGCGTGGATTTCAAGGGGGAAGAAGCCCTCTTCGCCGGGACAACGGATGTCAGCGCCCAAGGTGCGCAGCGCGTCGATCAGTCCCTTCATCGGGCGCTTCCGCATCTGCGGCACGCCGTCGAGGTGGTAGACCCCGCGCGGCGCGGCCGCACACAAGGCGGTCAGAAAACGGGCGGCAGTGCCGGCGAGGCCGACGAAGAGCTCGGCGCGCCCACCGGGGAAGGCGCGGTCCTGGCCGGAGACGGTGAGCGTGAGGGCAGTTGCATCCTCGGCCACCGTGAAGCCGAGCCGCCGCAGGGCTTCGGCCATGAGGGCGGTGTCTTCGCTGAACAACGCGCCGGTGAGCGTCACCGGCCGCGGGCAGAGCGCGGCGAGCAGCAGGGCGCGGTTGGTCAGGCTCTTTGAACCGGGCAGCACCACGTCGCCCCGGACGGGCTGGGTGAACGGCGTGATCGGCAGGACAGCGGGCAGCGGCATGGAACCTCAAACGACACGCGATCCCGCGAGCCGCGCCAAGCTCAGAAACGGCAGGCCGCGGCGATCGAAAAAAAAAGGGGGGCGCCAGCCCCGTTCGCGCGCCCGGTCAGGAGACCGGGCCTACAGGGGCGCGCCGAGCGCGCTGCCAGCAGGCAGGATTGGGTCATGGGGCTGAATCCTCGTTCTCTTTCTCGTAATCGTTCTCGTTCTCGGGCTTCGGTTGGGAACGGCAATTGGCCCCAAAGAGGCACAGGAGAACGTCGAGAGCGGCTCCGGTGGGCGGAGCCCCAAAAAAGCGAGAGCGGCCGCGCCCGGTCAGGAGACCGGGCCTACAAGAATTCCCCGGCCACCACACCAAAGGGCCCGCACCAGCGGGCCGCTTACGACTTTCGACCTTGGACTATCTCAGGTGGACGCGCGGGTCCCGCCGCGCGTGTTTTGGATCCGCCCCAAACCCTTTTTCACTGGAGGACGCAGAGGACACAGAGGATGGTTCTGTTTCAGGACATAGGTGACACTTTGGCCGCGAAGGTGCGAATCAACGAGGACGCGGCATGGGGCTGAATCCTCGTTCTCGTAATCGTAATCGTTCTCGTTCTCGGGCTTTGGGTAGGGAACGGCAATTGGCCCCCCAAGAGGCACAGGAGGGATCAGGACGCCTGAGACGACGTCGCTACCAGCGCCCGGTCAGGAGACCGGGCCTACAAGAATTCCCCGGCCACCACACCAAAGGGCCCGCCCCAGCGGGCCGCTAGCGACCTTCGACCTTCGACCTTGGACCTTGGACCCCGGACCGCGACGTGCCTGACAGGCTCATCACGGCCGAAAGCCGTCGCGCCACGCCTTGCCGCGTTCGAGGCGCGCCCGCACTTCCGGCCAGTCGCGGTTGGCGAGCGCGGCGTGAAACCCTTGCAACTCGTCCTGATACTGGCGCAGCGCGCGCAGCACTTCGTCGCGGTTGTGTTGGAAGATCTCGATCCACATCGATGCGTCGCTCGCCGCGATGCGGGTCGTGTCGCGCAGGCCGCCGCCGGCGAAGTTGCGCCAGGATCCGTGGCGGCCGGCGAGAAAGGTACCCAGCGTCGTGGCGATCGCCTGCGGCAGATGGCTGATGTGCGCGACGATCTCGTCGTGCTGATCCGGATGCAGGCTCGTCACCTCGCTGCCGAGGTCGGCCCAGAAGCGCACCACGAGCGCCGTGGCCTCGGCGTCGGTTTCCGGGAGGGGCGTGACAAAGCACGTGCGGCGGGCAAAGAGGTCCGGGGAACCGTGTTCCCAGCCGGTCTTCTCCGACCCGGCCATCGGATGGGCGCCGACGAAATGAGCGCGTTGCCCGAGCAGGTGCTGACCCTGGCGGCAGATGTCACCTTTCACGCTGCCGACGTCCGTCACCACCGCTCCGTCGGGCAGGTGCGGGGCGATCGTGCGGCAGAGTTCGACAATCTTGTCCACCGGCGCGGCGAGCACGACCAGGCTGGCCTCGGCCACGGCGTCCTCGGGGCGGTCGGCCACGCCGTCGCACCACGGCTGGGCGGCGAGCTTCAACCGGACCTCCGGGCGCCGGGCCCAGATCACGATCCGGCGGGCCACGCCGCGGGCGCGGGCCGCCATGGCCACCGATCCGCCGAGCAGGCCGGGCGCGAGAATGACGAGCGTATCGAGCACGAGGTGTGAAAACGCGAACCGGGGCAGGGTGTCGAGCCTGCACGCGCGCCCCTCCGCCGGGCGGGCGGGCTCAGACTCAGGCGGCGCCGCCGAGTTTGACCAGGGTGGCGTACTCCTTGGCCGTCAGGGGCGACACCGAAAGCCGGCTCTGACGCAGCAGTGCCATCTTCGCGAGCGCGGGCTTGGTCTTGATCTCCGCCAGCGTCACCGGCGTGACGAAGGCCGCCACCGGTTTCAGCTCGACCGCCACCCAGCCGTCCTCCTCCGCCGTCGTGTCGGGAAACGCGGTTTTCGTCACCTCGGCGATGCCGAGCACGGCCTTGGTCGTGACACTCTCGTAGAAAAGCGCGCGGTCGCCCCGCTTCATCGCGTTGAGGTGCAGGCGCGCCTGATAATTGCGCACCCCGGTCCAGTCCGTGCGGCCATCGCGCACGAGATCGGCCCACGCGTAGGCTTCAGGTTCGGACTTCACCAGCCAGTATTGGGTTGTCATGCAAGACGCTCGGGTTGAACGTCGCGCAATGAACATGCAGGCCGGGCAAAAGCAAAACTTCCGTCGCGCCGACGGCCGTTTTTCGGAATGAACAAAACGCTTCTGCCGATCCGTTTGGTGTTCGTTGCCCTGTGTGCCGCGGCCGGCTGGCTCGTCTGCTACACGGTGACGGATTGGGATGAGTATCAGCTGCTCGCCACCGGTGTCGGTCTGCTGATCGGCGTGCTCGTCGTGCTCGTCGACATTTTGCTCAAGGGCTTTTCGCTCCGTGGCCTGTCGGCCATCACCTTCGGGTTGGCGGTGGGTGCGGTCATCTCGTACCTGCTGAGCACGTCGCCGCTCTTCGGCCAGGGCGATCCCGGGACGATCTACCTCGTCCGGCTCGCGCTCTTCATCGTCGTCACCTACCTCTGCACCGTGATCGCGTTGCGCGGGAAGGATGAGTTCAACCTCGTCATTCCCTACGTGCGCTTTGTGCCGCACGAGGTGGAGACGCCGCTGGTCGTCGTGGACACGAGCGCGCTGATCGACGGACGCATCGCGAAGATTTGCGAAACGGGATTCCTTGGCGGCGCCCTCGTCATTCCCCGCTTTGTGCTCGATGAGCTGCAACGCATCGCCGATTCGGGCGACCCGCTGCGCCACGCCCGCGGCCGCCGCGGTCTCGAGGTGCTCGCCGAGCTGCGCAAGATCCGCAATCTCGACGTGCGCATCCACGACAGCGACGTCGGACGGCGCACCGAGATCGATGCGAAGATCGTGTTCATCGCGCAGGCGTTGAAGGCGAAGCTGCTCACGACGGACTACAATCTCGCCAAGATGGCCGAGTTTCACGGCGTGCCCTGGCTCAACCTCAACACGCTCGCGCGCGCCCTGCGTCCGGAGCACATGCTCGGCGAAACCGTCGAGGTCGACCTGGTGAAGGCCGGCAAGGAGGAAGGGCAGGCGGTCGGCTATCTCGAGGACGGCTCGATGGTCGTGATCGGCAACGGCCGAACGCTCATCGGCAATCGGGTGCAGGCGGAAATCACCAGCATTCTCCCGTCGGCCGGCGGCAAGATGATCTTTGCGCGCATCCCCGGTGCCACCGCGGATGACGCCTCCCGTTCGCGTTTGCCGTTCTGAGCGATCCGGCGGCCGGGCCGCCGGAGGGTGGCCGGTGGGTGTTTATCCCTCAAAGACGCTTCTTCTTCACGTGAACGGGCCTGTCACGTCGCCCGCGCTTGATTCAATCCTGATGGAATTTTCCGAGGCCCGCCTACGCCCGGTGGGCTAGGGCGCGGCATCCTTCGCCGAGCGCCCCGAAAGTCCCTTCTTCCTTTCACGCCTCTCTGGCTGGCTGGCTTGCCGAGCCGTAGCTCGAAGAGCGAAGGATGGTGGAGCAGATCGGGATCAAACCGACGACCTCGTCGTTGCGAACGACGCGCTCTATCAACTGAGCTACTGCCCCAAAAGACACCCGGGAGGGTGGTATTTGGTGAAGCGACCGCTGCGAGTAAACATCAATTTTTCCGCCCGGAGCCGGCCCGACCGCTCCGAGGCTTCGTTCACCGCGACGCAAGGCCACCCCCTCCGCGGGTGGTTCGGATCCCACCCCAAACCGGTTTCACAGGAGGGCGCAGAGGAAACAGAGTGTTACCTATGTCTTGAAACAGAAGTGTTACCTATGTCTTGGCAGGGCCGGGCGCCCCATAACCCATGACCCCTGACCCATAACCTGCGCGCGCCGCGCGTCCTGTAGGCCGCGTGTCCCCACGCGGCGCGCCCGGTCAGGAGACCGGGCCCACAGGGTCGCGCCGAGCGCGCTGCGAAGAGGTAGGAGACAGGAGGCAGGATCGGGTCATCGGGCTGAATCGTTCTCGTTCTCGTAATCGTTCTCGTTCTCGGGCTTCGGGTGGGAACGGCAATTGGCCACAAAGAGGCACAAGAGGGATCAGGACGCCTGAGACAGACGTAGCTATCTGCGCCCGGTCGGGAGACCGGGCCTACAGAAACGCACCCGCCCATCACGATCGCCGCGTCGCCCACGGTAGGGACGGCTCTCCGAGCCGTCCGTATCGTTTCACGCGACTGCCACGAACATCCCACAACCCGGCGGTTTCGGAGAAACCGCCCTACCTTCCGATCCAAGGTAGACGCGCGAGCCCGTCCGTCGGCGCAGCGGGTGCAGGGACGCACCCGCCCACCTTGGGGGCCCGCTCCAGCGGGCTGGTGCTGACCTTCGACCTCCAGACCCCCAGACCTTCGACGATCCCAGGCGTACGCAGAGGAAATAGAGGCCGGATCCGCCCTACGGGTTATGACCCATCACCCATAACCTATGACCCATGACCCCTAACCCATCACCCATCACCTCAACTTCAACTTTTCCCTTCAACCGGCGCCCCGCGCCGCCCGCCCATGTTACACCCCGGAAAATTCCGGTTTAGCAAAGGATTGGTCTTCAATTTGCTATTGCTGGAACGTTCGTCGCCGGGCCACGCTTCGGCGACTGTCCGACGATCCGTTTCGACAGCGTCCATATCAACCTAGCCATGAAGAAGAGCACCAAGTCCGAAAAGCCTGCCGCCCCACAGGTCAAATCCGTCGTCCCGAAGCCTGTGGAGCCCAAGCCGGTTAAGAAGACCGCGGCCGCTCCTCGCAAGAAAGCCGAACCCAAGGCCAAGGCGCCCGCCGCGCCGGCCCCCGTTCCGGCCGCTCCGGTCGTCGCGCCCGCCGTCAAGGCCGCCGCTGCACCGGCCGCCAAGCCCGTGCGCAAGCCGACCGTCATCGCCGCCCGCATCAACATCGGCTTCGGCAACACCCTTTTCGTTCGCGGCGAAGGCCCGGGGCTGAGCTGGGACCGCGGTCTCGCCATGGACTGCCTCGCGGATGACCTGTGGTCGGTGTCCCTGCCGGGTTCCGGCAACGGCGTCGTCTTCAAGTTCCTCGTCAACGACCTCTCGTGGAGCGCCGGCAGCGATTTCGTCGTGGCCTCGGGCGACTCCGTCGAGCTGACGCCCTCGTTCTAAGCCAGCCGATCGTTCAACGCGCCAGGGAGTCGGCCGACGTGTGCCGGCTCCTGCAGCGCGGCACTCCTCCGCCTTCCGGCGACGGCCGGCGGACGCCTTTACGCACCGCCTGCCCGCGTTTCGGGCGGCGGCGTCACACCACGACCGGGGGCACCGCTACCGGGTCGGGGTTGAGCGCGGTCAGGCGTTGCTGCACGGCCGCGAGCGCCGCATCGCGATCGGCCTGCTCGGCCGGCGGAATCAGTTCGCCGCGCACGCGCACGCGCGAAAACGGCTTCGGGATGCGAAACCGGTCCCAGCTGCGCAGTTCCCAGCACGACTCCAGTTCGAAGCCGAGCAGGAGCAGGGGAGCCTGGGCGCGGCGCGTCACGATCAGCCCGCCCGGCTTTACCTCGTAGCACGGCCCCCGCGGACCGTCCGGGGTGATGCCGATGTCGTTGCCCGACCGCAGCACCTCGATCAGGGCGTGCACGGCCTCGCGCCCGTAGTTGCTGCTCGAGCCGCGCACGGTGTTGAGTCCCACGAGGGAGAAGAACGCCGTCAACCACGCCCCGTCGTTGCTCGCGCTGACGAGCGCGTACGCCGGTTTGCCCCGGCGGAAGCGCCGGAAGAACTCCGCGGCGAGAAAGAGCCGGTTGTGCCAGAGCACCATCGCCACCGGCTCATCGCGCTTCTCCAGGCCAACGCGATCCCGGGCCGACGCCTCGAGGCGCAACGTCAGTCCCCAGGCCCGCATCAGCAGGCCGAGCGGCCAGAGGAGCGCGCGACGCCAGCCGGTGATGGCATGGATGGGCGGCGGCGCAGGGAGCGTGGACACCCGGTTTTTCTCCGCGAACCGCGCCCGCGGGCCAAGACATTCTTTGCCGGGCCGGGCGGCGATTGACGCCCTCGGGAATCCGCGTCACGTCCTCCGGCGCATGCGTTTACCACCCTGTCCGCACCTTCCCGAACCGCCGTCCACGATGGACTGGCGTGTGTACCAGACGCATGGACCGCGGCGCGACGGCGCCTTTTACCTCACCGCCCTCCAGTACGGCCATTTTCTCTGGCAACAGGGCAGGGCAGCGCGGGCGATGCTGTGCCTCGATCGGGCGATGGGGGCCGATCTGACCGGCGCCGAGCCCGAAGTCGCGGCCTGGCCCATGCCCTACGCGGCCATGGCCTGGATCCTCGCCTACACCCCGGAGGACGTGTTTACGGGCAACCCCCGCGTGCACTTCCAGCATTACGCCGACCGGATGAACGAACCCCGCCGCGCCCAACGGCAGGCCCGGGCCTGGGCCTGCTGGGCGCTGACCCGCCGGATCCGTCCGGAGCTGCCCGGCGATCCGAAGCACGCCGTGGTGGAACCGGACGAAGCCGCCATCGCGGCGGCGCTCGATGCAACGGGTTTGCCCGGCGAAACCGCGCTCTGGCAAAGCGTTGCCCGCGCCTGCCGGGAACGCCACGCCCCGTGACGACGGCGGAGAAGTCGTGGACGCATCTCACTCTTCGGCTGGTCGGGCAGAGGGTAGGGCCGGCGTACAGGTGGACGCGCGGGTCCCTCCGCGCGTGGCTTGAGTCGGTGGTCGCAGGCCGAGACATTCTGATCCTCGACTGCCCCGGATGAACGTATCGCACGTTTGCCACCCAAGAAACGCAGATGCACCCGGAAGCCCTAAGTTTCAAAAAGGGCGCTTGACTAGCAAAACCTGAATTCTACCGTTCGCGCTCTTTCCCATTTTCGGGGTGGTAGCTCAGCTGGTTAGAGCGTCTGCCTGTCACGCAGAAGGTCGCGGGTTCGAGTCCCGTCCATCCCGCCATTTTGAAAACCCGTTAACTCTTAAAGGTTAGCGCGTTTTCTGTTTCAAAAAGCGGCGCGAGTGGCAACGAGAGTGGCAACACGGTCGCCAATAACCATGGCTGTTCACTGACGTAACTCTCCATGCCGATCCGCCGGCTGAACCGCGCTTGCGGTCGCGGAAGCGACTGCTCTTCGTGGCAGATGTGCCGTCCGGCGACGATCAACACATCGCCAAACTCAAAGATGCCATCCAAGCTGGATGGCTCGTGGCCATCATTGGCACCGGCGTCTCTCGCCAAGTCGCCGAATCGCTCGTTCTCGATGGTTACGAGATCGTCACGTGGATCGGGCTTGTGCGTCACGGCATCGATCGCTGTCGGTCGCTAGCGCTCATCACCGAGGAAGAAGCGAAAGAGCTGCACGTGATCGTCCAGATGACGAACGTCAGCCACCTGATCCACGCCGCCGAGGTCATCACCCAAAAGCTAAAAAAAGACGGCATCGGGCCCTACCAGACGTGGCTCAATGACACGATCGGCAAGCTCAAGGTCAAAAACCCGCGGCTGATACATGCGTTGACGAACATCGCCGCCTTCATCGCGAGCCTGAACTACGATACCTTGCCCGAACAGGTCACTCAGCGCGCGTCCGTAAGCTGGAATCGGTCGGACCGCGTAAGCGACGTCGTCAACGGCAAGAAAATTCACGCCGCCGGTGCTGACCGCGACGCTATTTTGCATCCGCATGGATGCTGGGATGACGCTGAGTCGGTCATACTCGGCACGAGTTCTTACCGAGATGTGGTCGGGAGCAAGCACGCCCAGGCAATCCAATCGTTTTTCGCCGTGGGCCACACCATGATGTTTGCCGGCTGCGGCGGCACGTTTGACGACCCTAATTTCGCCCAATTCTTGCCTGCTGCGACCGCGATCTTGAAGGACACCACACAGGCGCACTTCGTTCTCTGTCGCACGGGTGAAGTGGACGGCTGGAAAAACAAGGCGCCATGGCTCCATCCCATCGCCTACGGCGACAACTACGAAGATCTGACGCCTTTTCTTGAGAGTCTGGCGAAATACCGTGGCGAACCGCCGCCAGAGCCGGCCAAAATCCCGCCGTCGAGCCCCTCCGGCGGTGGGTCTACGATTGACGCGGAATGGAGTAAGGTCACCCAGAAGGTGGCTCCCGACCTGATGGCCGAGTTGGTAACGCTCGGCCGAAAACCGGCTGTCGAAAAACTCGATCAGATAGCTAAGGGGTCGCTTAGCGAGTTGGGACTTCAAACCCGTTTCCCGTGTGAGATCACGTCGTTTATCACGGGGTTCTTGGCCAAAAAAAAATGGCTTGGAACGCCCGAAGGCGAACGTTGGAAAATCATTCGCGATCGCGATGGTTGGACCGCCGCGGCCGAAGAGAAGGGTGTAAGGAACATCCTCATTGCCGACCCCGACCTCGAATTCGAATCAAACCAAACCGTTCTTACTCAGGCTGCGGCCGCCAACGGTCACGCTATCGTTTACGCGACCCTCCTCGGCCGGGCCGACGACAAAAATGTAATTCCGCTCGGTCAGCCTAGTCGGCACGACCTCATTGAACTGCTTAAGAAAAACGGCATTCCCGCCGCACGAGCCGAAAAATTGGCCAAACAATCCAATGGTAACGTCCCGCTTCTCATTCGCTACTTAAACGGAACTGCGGACAAACCTAGTTGGAGCACTCCTCAAAATATCAGCAAGCTTCGCATTCTCGCGCTCCTTGGAGGGTGGCGCACGGATAATCCACGCGACATCGCGGCAGTCGGCGAAATTCTCGGCAGCGACTACCACGAGTGGATTTCTAACCTTTTTCCGATTCTTCACGGAGAAGAGCCGCCTGTCGTCCACAACCAAAACGTTTTTCGTCCCGTCTCCCGTTACGAGAACTGGCAACTTCTGGCTCCCTATCTGACGGACGCCGATCTTGCACGGTTTCAAAAGGCGGCGATCGCCGCGCTTCGTGCGGATAATCCGAAGTTCGATTTTCCATCGGAGCGGCGGATGCTTTCGGGCCTCAAGAAAACAGATTCGACACCTTCGGACACTCTGCGTGAAGGCATCGCTGAAACTCTAGCACTCTTGGGCGGCAAATCCGAAGCGTTGATTCAGTGCAGTCCAAATAAAGCGCGTGAAGTGACTTTCCTGGTTGTTCAAGCAGTCCTGGCCGAAGCCGACTGGAAGCGATGGGCGAGCTTGGGGTCTATTGTCTCTCTACTCGCCGAGTCGGACCCGGAATATTATCTACGCACAATCGCGACGGACCTGGCGCGCGGTGAAAGCAGTGCAATCAGGCAGCTCTTCAGCCAAGTGGAGGGCGGAATTTTCGGCGAATTCCACCACAGCGGAATTCTGTGGTCCTTGGAAGTGCTCGCTTGGAAACCCGAGCTGCTGAATCGAGTAGCTCTTATCCTTGCCGAACTAGATCAACTTTCTCTTCCCCAAAACATCGGAAATCGACCGATTGGCTCGCTGCGCACTATTTTGCTTCCCTGGCTGCCACAAACGTTGGCAACAATCGCGGAAAGAAAAACCGCGGTCGAAACGGTGATTCGAGACTTCCCAGAAACCGGCTGGAAGCTGCTGCTCGAATTGCTACCGGAGCACCATGGTGTTTCCGGATACAATCAGCGGCCGCTGTGGCGCGATTGGATCCCGTCTGAGCGCGACGAAGGCACGACTAATGGCGAACGGCGTGAACAGGAGAGGATCTATGCTGAGCTAGCGCTGGGACTGGCCCTCAAAAGTGCCGAACGGCTCGGAAAACTTTTTGACCACCTGCTGTATCTCCCCGAACCGGCCTTTCGGGCGATCATCGATGCTCTCAAGAGCGACCCTGTGATCGGACTGCCTGAGCAAGCGCGCTTTCCCCTATGGCAGCGCGTCACCGATGAAGTAAGAAATCACCGTCGGTTCGTGGACGCGGAGTGGGCTGCTCCTTCCGACATCATCAACATGCTGGAGGAGATTGCGAAACTCCTAGAACCAAAGACTCCCAGTGTCCGCCTCCAGTATCTATTCAATAACGAGTATCATTACTTTTCCGAGACCGGAGACTATGACGCGGATGCACACAAGACGCGCAAACTTCGACAGAACGCAGTTCACGAGCTTCTAACTACCGTAGGCATCGACGGTATTTTCCAATTTGCGCAGAGCGTCGCATTGCCGTTCCACGTCGGCTCAGCACTAGCCGAAGACGGGTCAGAGGAAATCGACGCGCGGCTTCTTCCTAAATGTATTCGGGCCGACCACAAAATCACTGAAGTGTGTCGCGGCTACGTCATTCACCGTTTCGATAGACTGGGAAAGGATTGGCTAGAAAAACTGCCGATTAAGCAATGGGAGGCAGACGACATTGGAACGTTTTTCTGGTGGCTCCCTTTCACGAGCGAGATCTGGAAGACCGCCGAGTCAGTGCTCGGCGACAAAGCATCGTCTTACTGGCGCTTAGTGAATGTTCATCCGCATGGACCGCCTAGCGAGGTCCGGGCATCGGTAGAAAAGCTGCTCGAAGTAGATCTTGGCGTATCAGCGGTGCGTGGAGTTCAGCAGCTAATCCATGATCAACAACCAGTGCCTGCCGAACTTGCCCTTGCCGCGGTCAAAAGCTTCATTCGCTCATATTCTAAGGCCAGCCAGACCGACCCGTTTGCTCTGCGAGAAGTCATCAAATTTCTTCAAGACCACCCCGACGCAGACGAAGTAGAACTGGGGCGAATCGAATGGCTCCTTCTTCCTCTTTTTGATCGCCACTCCGGCGGCTCACCTGTGGCCCTAGAACGCAATCTCGCATCGACCCCGTCTTTTTTCGTTGAAATAATCAAAGCATGCTACCGAGGGAAAGGCGAACCAAAGCCACCTGAATCAGAGGTCACGGAGGAAACTAAGCGCAATGCCGAACGTGGTTATCGCCTACTCAGGAATTGGAGTATTCCCCCGGGAAAATTAAAAGGAAAGGCATTCGATCCAATCGCTCTGGAAGCGTGGATCCTCGAAGTGAAGAGACTGACCGATCCGTCTCATCATTGGGAAGTCGCTCAGACTCACATTGGACAGGTTTTGATTCACGCTCCCCCAGACCAGAGCGGCCTCTTTGTTCACCACGGCGTCGCAAGGATTCTGGACAAAAAGGAATACGACGACATGCGTCGCGGCTATCGTATTGCCCTGTTCAATCAACGAGGGGCGTATTGGGTTGGTGGCGGCAAAGCGGACCGTGAACAGCAGGCGATCTACGAAACAAAGGCCAAGGCGGTGGATGCAGTAGGTTTTACCAATCTCGCTGCCACCCTTTGGTCTCTCGCCGAGAGTTACGCCAGGGACGCGGAAAGAGAAGAAAAGAGACCGTCGGACGACTAGAAGTGATCGACGCTATTCCATTAATGCCAACGAATCTGTCCGGGAGAAATCCAGCCAATGGAAATTCACAGACGTATCTTTGAAGCAATTCCCAGCTCCTGGCTGTATGCGTTCGAGAATATCGGTCGTGGGATTGAACGTGGCGTGGCGACGCCAATGGAAGCGAAACTCGCTATTCACCACGTCGATGACCTCCAGAATACCCGAAAGTTGATCGAAGCAATTCGCCTAGAATACGACCTCGATCTCGGAATCGATTTGGAGGAAGATTTGAAGGTGCTCGACGTCGCGCTCTCAAGAGTTCGCGGCTTTTTAGAAAAACCGACTTCCGACGAACGAACCAAAATCGAGGCCTGCATTTTCCAAGCCGCAGCATTCGAGAAGATGCGGGATATCTACGACTGGTCGAAAGAACACAAGAAGCAGCACTAGGGCTTATATACTCGGCCAGCGCCGGCCGATCAATCCCCAGGGGCTATTAATTAGCCCGCGCCGAGCATCGATCCGACGGCGCTTACCACATCCTAATTGGGGATTGCTACCTCTTGTGCCCAGCATATCCAACTGATATGGTCACCAGCTCTCTAAAGGGCGGCCCCGCCGACAAAGGAGGCACTAATTACGAAATTCTTTGGGGCCTACACGCCATGCTGGAGGTCGTGCAGGGACAGGCCGAATCGATCACGATCGAGGAGCCCGGGGTCGACGGCGCGGAGTTCCACCTCTTCCACCACGGAAAGAAGGAGCACTGGCAGACGAAGCGCCAGATCACGTCACAGGAGAACTGGTCGCTCCAAAAGTTGGAGACGATCGGTGTCCTCGACTTCTTCCGCCGTTGTGCAGCGGCCGGTGAGCGCGCCGTGTTCGCTTCCATTTCCGATGCGCCGGAACTCCGCATCCTTAGCAACCATGCCCAGAATGCGAAAACGTTCGAGCAGTTCATGGCGAAGTTCCTGCCCGGTGACCGCGAGAGAGATTTCGCCGCGCTCCGCAAGCACCTCGGCAAAGTCTCCGAGCAGGAGGCCTTCGATTTCCTGCTGAAGGTTAACATTCACACCGCCAATGAGGGCGCCCTCGAGGAGCGCTTTCTTCACTCGATCCTCATCGCGCTCTTCTCCGGCCCCGCGGCCTCGACCCAGGCCAACCTGTCCTCGATTTATCTCAACAACGTCCACCAGACGCTTACGCGCGACCAGATACTCACCGAACTGGAAAAGCGCGACATCCACCTGCGTGTTGTCGCCGATTCTCCGACCATCCGCGCCCAGCTGCAGGCGTATACCAACGAGTATGTGTCCGGGCAGAAGGCGAAGCTGATCGCGCGGACGCCGATTCCCCGCAAAGCCGCTTCCGACGCTACCGAGAGAATCCTCGGGGCGACGACCTCCCTCGACATCCTGATCTCGAGCGCCGCTGGCGGCGGGAAGAGCGGCTGTTTCCACCAGATCGCGACCGAGCTCGTCGCCGCCGGGTTACCGCTCCTCGCGTTCCGGCTCGACCGCCTCGACCCCACCCTCGGCACCGTCGCGCTCGGTAAACAGATGGGCCTCACGGAATCTCCCGCCCTCGTTCTCGCCCGGGCCTATCCGAGGCAAGCCGTCGTCCTTCTCATCGACCAACTCGATTTCGTCAGCGCCGCCTCCGGCCGACACCCCGATTTCTTCGATGCTCTCGCGGCGCTAGTCGATGAGGTGCACGGCCTCCGATCCGCCCAAGTGATCCACCTCGTTCTCGCCTGCCGCGAATTCGACTATGAACACGACCACCGTTTCCGCTCGCTCCTCCCCAAAGATGAGAAGCCGATCAAGGTCGATCCCTTCACCCCCGACGAGGTGAAGGAGGTGATCAAGCGTGAGGGTGGGGATCCGAACCGCCTCCAGGCCCGCCAGCTGGAGCTGCTGACCCTCGCTCAGAACCTCGCGCTCTTCATCGATTCGAAGCTGGTCCACGAGAACAAGCCGTCGTTCGTCACCCAGAAGCAACTTTTCGACGCATACTGGGACGCGAAGAAAAAGGAGGCGGAGAAGATGCATCCCGACGCCGCCGCCCAATGGACCGATTTGATCAAGAATCTGACGGACGAGATGAGCACGCGGCAGCAGGTATCCGTGCCGAAGGCTTTTCTCGACCGGTATCCGAAGCTCTTCGTCGACTACCTCGTCGCCAGCGGTGTCCTGACCACGAACGGCCGCGCTTACGGCTTCGGTCACGAGAGCTTCTTCGACTATTGCTTCGCCCGCAGCGCCGTCGCTTCCCCCGTTGAATTTTCCGCCTTCCTCGAAACCGACGACCAGCTCCTCTTCCGCCGTGCTCAGCTCCGGCAGGTCCTGGTCTACCTGCGCGACGACGATCCGCCCCGCTACCTCGCCAATCTCTCCCTCGTCCTCGACAGCCCGAAGATCAGGCCCCACCTGAAGCTCCTCGCGCTCGAACTCGTCGCCGCTATCCCCGATCCCACCGACGAGGAATTCCTACTCCTGCGTCCCGCGCTCGACTCCGAACTCTCCCACCGCCGCGCGAAGACCTCCAACCCGAACAAGACATTCTCGCGCACGTGGGACGTCTTCTTCGCCTCCCGCACGCTCTTCCCCGTGGCGGACCGGCTCGGCCTCGTGAGCGACTGGCTCAACGCGTCGGACCCCTGGTTCAAGAACCTCGCGATCACGTATCTCCGCTGGCAGCTCCTCCAGCACGCCGACCGAGTCACCGAGCTTCTCCTCCCATTCGAATCCAATCCCGACTGGCATCCGCGCTTTTGTTCGCTGGTGGAACGCGGCCACCTCGAAAAAAGCCGCCGCTTCTTCGACTTTATCATCCGCCTCCTCGACCAAGGCGTCCTCGACCGGGCCAAAGCTCCCTTCCATTCGAGCGGTGGATTTTGGACTACGGTCAACGGATTGGCCGAGGCCCAACCAACGTGGGCGGCCGAACTCGCCGCGCACTGGCTCCATCGCCAGGTGGCCCGATCCTCGGAACCCGGGATCGCCGTGCTCGACGACGACAGCGGGGTCGACGACCTCGACGAAGCGGCCAAGAAAGCGCCCACCGCAATCCTCGAGCATGTTCTCCCCGCCGTGCTCCGTGCCGCCGAGAAGATGCCCTGCGACTTCAAGAACGAAGGGCTTCCGTGGGATCGCGCCTGGTCGGGCCGGCCCCGCACCGACGACCTGGACCTTCCCGAAGCTTACCTACAGGCAGTCACGACCGCGTTCGTCTCGATCTCCGCCAACGCGCCGGAAGCGCTCCGTCCGTCCATCGAACTCCTGAAGAAGTCGGAGTTCGACACCGCGAACCAGCTCCTCTTCTCCGCCTACCGCTGCCACCCGCAGCACTTCGCCGACGAGGCGCTCACGCTTCTCGCTTCAGATTCCCGTCGTTTCTTCTGTTCGCTCCACGGCTCCAGCTACTGGCTCGCGCGGGGTCTCATCGAGGCCTGCTCGCCCCACTGCTCTGAAATGGTCTTCCGCAAAATCGAATCCGCCATCCTTGCCTTCGTCCCCGAGGACGAACGCACTGGCGACGGCTACAAGATCCGGGGCCTCGCCGCTTTCACCTTGGCGTCCGTGCTCGATCCCTCGCGCACTCTCGACACCACCAAGACTAAGTTGATCGAGTGGACCGGCAAACTCCGCGAGCCCGACGGCCCGCCAGACGTCATCCGGGCCTACACAGTCGTCTCTCCGATTACTGAAGAGGAGGCTTCGCGCATGAGCGACGAGCAGTGGCTTCGCGCGATGAAGAAGTATCACAAGAAGAGCCGGGACCCCGCCAACTTCATGAAGGGCACCGCCCCGGAGCTAGCCGGCATGCTCGGCACCTTTGTTGCCAAGGATCCCGTCCGCTTCGCCGCCCTCGCGCACAAGTTTCCCCCGGGGCCTGAGCCCCATTACCTCTGCGCCGTCCTCAGCAATCTCCGGCGCGCGAGCATTCCCCCCGCCGACAAGATCGCCGTCGCCCGGCTGGTCTTCAACTGGCCTGCCGAGAACGCAGCTTGGTCCGCTCTGGATGTCCTCGGTTCGATCGAGGATTTTCCCGTGCCCGCGGACGCCCTGGCCTACATCCGCGATCTAGCCTTCAACGGTCCCGGCCCCACGGGAGGCCGCCGCCGCATTACCGCCTCGAACGGCAAGGAAAAGGCTCACGACATCCGGATCGACGCCACAAACTGCGTCCGCGGTCGCGCCATCGAGGCGATGGCCCTCCTTCTCTTCGACAACGGCAGCTACATGGACGTCTTCGCGCCCGACATCGAACGGCTCACGAAGGACCCGTTACCCTCGATCCGCGCCTGCACCGCCTTCGCGGTTTATGCGATCGCCTCGCACGATCCCAACCGTGCCCTGGCGCTTCTGCCCAATTTCTTCGACACCGACATCGCCCTTCAGAGCAGCGAATACGTCGTCCGCCTCATCAAGCACGGTCTGGCGAAGCACCTCGCAATCCTGAAGCCCTACGTCGAACAACTTCTCGCTTCAAAGAACTCCGAAGCCCGCCGCCACGGCGGCATCGCCGCCTGCCTCGTCCGGCTCTACCACCCGACCGAAACCGACCTTGCGGAAAAAGCCATCGCGGGCTCCGTCGAGGCGCGCCGCGGTGCGGCCGCCGTCGCCGAAGGCAATCTGCTCGATAACAAGCACCGGGCCTGGTGCGAAGAGACACTCATCCGCCTCTTCTCCGACACCGACCAAGAGGTGCGGGACGCCGCCGCCCACTGCTTCTGGCAACTCTGGCGCAAGCCCCACATCCCCCTCACGGACTACTCCGCCTTGATCGAGGCTTTCCTTCAAAGTCCGGCCTTCACCACCGATCCCACCTTCCTCCTGCACGCGCTCGAGGACACTAAGGCCCGCATACCCGATCAGGTCCTGCACATCTGCGAAACCTTCGTCCAACGCTGCGCCGAAGAGGCCCGCGACATTTCCACCGGCATCGCCGGCGACGAGCACACGGTCGGCAAGCTCGTCTTTCGCGCCATTGCCCAGATTTCATCGCCCGAGGGCCAGCGCCGAGCCGTCTCTGTCATCGACCGCATGTGCGAAGAGGGGCTGCACAGCACCGGCAAACACCTCGGAGAATTCGAGCGCTGATTAGCATGGCCAAGCGGAGCGACAACCTCACCGACCTCGAGTTCATCGGCGAAAAGGTCCTTTGGTTCCTTCGCCTCACCCCTGACGAATTCAAAGCCCATTTCCAGGCTCACCCGCGCGACGTTCTCTACTCGCTCCGGAACCCGACTGACTACCGCATGGTGATGATCGGCCGAGAGGCCGGCCAGCGGTTCTGGCGCGTAGCTGAACGTCATCTTGCCTCGCACCGCGACCACAAAGCCCGGACCCATGTCAGCGCCTTTGTCGAACAACTCCGGGCGACGTTTGCCCAACTGTTTCTCGAAGAGGCAAGGGAGATGACCGCGCCGAGTCGCACACGCGTATTGCGGCCCTCCTGGACGCGTCGGACGGTCGCCGCTTCTTCGCGCTTGATCGACCGCAGCGTCATTTCGCCGTTGCCGCGGACCACGTCGGGATGTGCTTCGAGCGCCGCCCGCACCGGACGCCAATCGCTGATCTCCGGATGGAGTTCGAACGCGGCGCTGAGCACCTCGCCCTCGCGGGCGACGCTGCGGCGCTCGAAGACGTGGCGAAGCGCCGCCTCCACCACGCGCAGCGCGTGCGCCTGCGAGACCGCAATCTCTGCGCGTGGCGCCTGCCTCATCGTGTCCCGCACGAGCGTCTCGAGGCGCTGCACCTCGTCCCGCGTCAGCTCGGCCCGCTGGCGCGCCCGAACCTCCGGCGTCGTAATCTCGGCCAGCTTCTTCCCGCGCGACTCGCGCACCAGCACCTCGATCTCCCGCTTGGTCGCTCGGCGGCCTTTCTTGACCGAGAACGCCTCCGTCAAAGCTTTCACCTCGCGAGCCCGCTTCGAGAAGCGCTCGCGGAGGTGCTCGACGCCTCGAATCGAAAAGCCCGTGGTCGTCATCTCATAGGGCTCATAGCCGAGCCGCCGCAGCCGGCCGGCGAGTTCGCGATAGAACGCCTGGCGGAGATACGGCGAGGCGCGCATCATCTCGGCATGCTGAAGCGCCATCCACCGCGACCGCTCCGCGTCCCACGTCACATTCGCGAGCACCGCGTGAACGTGAAGCTGCGGATCGAGGTCGCGGCTGGCGTCGTGCAGAAACATCGCGCCGGCAAAATTGCCCGTGAGCCGAAACGCCTCCGTGTCGCGTGCGTTACCGCGCCGCTCGCGGACGGCGGCGAAGTGCTCCATCTCGAACAGCACGGCCTGCACCGATTCGACGAACGCCTCGCGCACCCGCTCGTCGCCGCCGACCATCGCCAGCACGCTCACGTCCTTCGGCGCAGAAATCTGGATGTCGAAAAGCGCCATCCGCGTTTTCTTGTTCGCGCGCGCCGCCAGCCGTTTGCCGGTCTGCCAATCGCGATTCGCGCGCAACGCCTCGAACGGCGCATCCGTCACCGCGCCATCGAGCCCGAGCAATGTTGCGCCCTGGCCGATCCACTGCCGTCTACGATACGGTCGTCGATTTCTTGGCTGATTTCGCGTAACTGTTTCCGAGTCACTTTTCCGCCCGTGTGCTCGAGGTACTTGGTCAACAGATCTCGGGTTTGATCCATTGGACTTAAGTCGAATGCGCTTCTTGGTTTGAGCTTGGCGAGAACTTGAAGCTTTTTATCCAGCTCGCCAATGAGGCGATCTCGTTCGTCTTCACGCATGTCGATGGCTACGAGGGTGGCTGTGAGAGTGGTCTTTCTCCCGTATAGTTGATGTTGGCGACGTGTCCAAACGGTTAAGCTCCCGGGTGGAGGAGCGCAAGGTGGCGCGCCATTACAGGTTACATTCCCTCGAAAAACGGCGAACAGCCGCTCGTACCGTTTCGGGGCCAGCGATCTTGAGGCTCCGTTCGTCAGATGACCGCTTGGATCGGTTGCCCCGGGGACCGTTGCTGCGGGTTCCACCCTGTAACCTTCGACAGTGTTGGTCGCGGCGGGTCTTTGGTAACGTATGCGTCGCTGCCGCATCATGCGGTGGGTGGGATGGCGAGGCGAGCGCCCTTGGCGGCGAGGGCGGTTTCGGCTGATCCATTCCCTCGCTTCATCTTCGAGCCCATTTCTCTCCCCGTTGTGAAAACCTATTCCCGATCCTTCCTGTTTCTCGCTGCGTTCATCGCCGTTGGCGTCTGGTGGGGCGCACCGGCGGCGCGCGCCCAAAGCGACGGGGTCTATCCGTCGGTCCCGTTCGACGAAGCGGCGGCCGCCGCTCAACTCGAGCCCGGTACCGGCGAGATCGCCGGCTATGCGATGGCCAAGGAGGTGGACAACAAGGCCTATCAGATCGCCAACCTCAGCAAGGGCCATCGCGCCCGGCGCGGCACGCTCATCACGGTGTACCCAGTCACGCCCTACCTGGAGGAATGGCTGAAATTGCGAAAGAAGCACGGCGCCCGCGCGCGTCTCTCGCCCGAGGCGTACTCTTATCGCATCATCATCAGCACGAACGACCGGGGAGAGTTCTACATCCCCGGCCTCAAGCCCGGACGCTATTACTTGGAAGCCGCGGTGTGGTACTCGCGGAGGGCGGTGGCGGGTTACGTCCAAACCGGCACCGAGGTGACGTCAGTGGGCGGGGCGGTGATCGCCGCCAATCCCGTTTACGCGGAGGTCTACGGGGATTTCGACCAGACCAAGCTCGTGTCGGCCTACGCCGTCATCAAGCGCGAGGGCGGACAGGATATCGTGACGCTCAGGAACTGACATGAAGGCATCGAACCCCATGATCTCCGTCTCCCGCTCGCTCGTTGGAGCGCTCTGCCTGGTTTCGACGGCCCTGACGGGCTTCGGCCAAGACATCCGCATCCCCGATCTCAAGCTGCGTGCCTACCTCCTCGCCCACGCCGTGGATGTGAATGGCGACCGAAAGATTCAGCTCAACGAGGCGCAGGAGGTCGAGGCGCTCGATTTGAACGACCTCGGCATCCGCGACGCCGAAGGCCTGCAGCACTTCACGAACCTCAAGAGCCTCTCCCTCGACCACAATCTGCTCACCGCCCTCGACGTGCGCGCCCTCGGTAAGCTCGAGCGTCTCAGCATCGTTGGGAACCAGATTACCCGCCTCGACGTGAGCCCGCTCAAGAGCCTGCGCGAACTCGACGCCCGCGCGAATCAGTTGACCGAGCTCGTGGTGCGGGACCTGCCTGCGCTGGAGCTGCTCAGTCTCACGCAAAACGCCCCGCTCGCCCGCCTGCAGCTCGGTGGTCTGCCGGCGCTGAAGAGAATCCACATCTCCTACACCCGCGTGGCCGAACTCGATCTGCGCGACCTCCCTCGGCTCATCGAACTGGAAGCCGTGGAGGCGCCGCTCGAAGCCCTGCACCTCCGCGGCAACAGCGACCTGAGTGAAATCGTGCTCAAGAAGGCGAGGCTGGCCCGGCTCGACGTGAGCGGCCTTCCGAAATTGCGCCTCGTGCGCGCCAACGAGTGTGGCATCAGCGAGGTGGATTTCTCCCGCACACCGGCGCTCGAAGTCGTGGAGTTGGACGGAAACCCGATCGTCACGGCCGACTTCAGCCAGTCGCCCCAGCTCCGCACGCTCTCGATCAAGGAAGCCCCGACGCTGCGCTCGCTCAACGTGCGTGGCCTGCGGCGGCTCGAAGAGCTCGACTGCTTTCTCCTGATGGAACCCCGCATCTATCTGCCCCTCAATCTCAGCGGTACGGTGAGCCTGAAGCGATTGGTGTGGTAACCGGGCTCACGGTCAGGAGAACGTCCAAAGTCGAAGGTCGGGAGGTCGAAGGTCGTCAGCGGCCTGCTTGGGGCAGGCCCTCGAAGGTGGGCGGGTGCGTCCCCGCACCCGCAGCGGAGGCGGAAGGGCCCATGCGCGGGCCATTTCGCTTTCGATCACGTACCCAAGCCACGCGCGGAGGGACCCGCGCGTCCACCTGGGGTCGTAGGGTAGGGCGGTTTCTCCGAAACCGCCGGGGTTGTGTGGTGTTCGTGGTGGGCCTGGCGGACGGCTCGGAGAGCCGTCCCTACCGTGGGCGACGCGGCGATCGTGATGGGCGAGGGCGTTCTTGTCGGCCCGGTCTCCTGACCGGGCGCCGGTAGCGACGTCTGTCTCAGACGCTCTGATCCCTCCTGTGCCTCTTTGTGGCCAATTACTGTTCCCGCCCAAAGCCCGAGAACGATTACGAGAACGAGAACGACCTTCAGCCCCATGACCCATGCTCGTTGATGCACACCTTCGCAGTCAAAGTGTCACCCATGTCCTGAAACAGGACCGTCGGATCCATCCTCTGTTTTCTCTGTGTCCTCCTGTGAAAAAGGTTGGGATTGGAACTGGGCGTAAGCTTGGGATCGTCGAAGGTCTGAAGGCTTAAGGTCATTACCGGCCTTCTGGAGCAGGCCCTTTACGGTGGGCGGGTGCGTCCCTGCACCCGCTGCGGCTGCGGACGGGCCCTGCGCGGGCCGTTTCGCTTTCGATCACGTACCCAAGCCACGCGCGGAGGGACCCGCGCGTCCACCTGGGGTCGTAGGGTAGGGCGGTTTCTCCGAAACCGCCGGGTCGGCGCCTGGCGGACGGCTCGGAGAGCCGTCCCTACCTTTGGGGACGTGCAGACTTGCACGCGCGATCTCGCGTTTGGGTTCAGGCTGCGGGCGCCCGCGCGGAGCCGGTTGCCCCTGGGGATCGTGTGCGCGTCTTTCGAGCGCTGGGCACAGTGCTGCGACACGCGGACCCCGATGCTAGATTTGTGACAGGGCAGGACCGTGAAGGGGGTGGACGGCTGCGGTCTGTCCATACCCGACCTGATAAAAGGCCTCCATCCGCAGGGGACGGCGGCCTCGCGCGAGGAATGCGAGCCGCCTACTTCTCGACGTACCAGTTCATCACCCCTCGGTAGTAATCCCAGTTGGGCATGAGCTGCGGGGAGATGAAGGCTCCGTCACTGTTGGCGCCGATCGTGACGAGGATTCGCTTCAAGCCTTGTGCAGTTTGGCGGGTCCCGACACCCACGGCGCAGCACGTGAAGACGTAGTTGATGGGCTTCGAGGGCTCGATGAGCACGAGGTCACCGTCGAGGCGGTATCGCCCCGAGTGCTTCTCTGAACCTCCAGAGTTCCCAAATTGAGGATGGCTGGAAGCGTACGCAAAGGCGTAATCGTAGGTGCCGTCGGCGCCGAGGCGGAAAGACCCGCTCGATGAGCTGACGGCTGCGCCCGCCCCGGCGCCAGTCACCGTGTTGACGTAAGAGCCTCCGTAGGAACTGCTGGCCGTGCCCCAGTTGCCCTGCAAATCCGAGGCCGCGAAGAATCCACCGGCTGGATACGGGGCGCGTCCCTCGGCCGGCTGGATCGAGTCCAGCATAAGTACCAGCGGCCGCCAGAGCGCGTTGAAGGCGGACGATTCCTTGAACGTGGTCATGCCGACGCTGGGATCGTAGGGTTCGACCAAGGCCGTGATCGGCTGCACGCGGCCGCCCCCAAGATCGATCAGGTAAAGCACGGCGTAGGGCTTGAGTGCACCCTCCACCGGTTGCTTGCGCTGGAAGAATCGCCCCATGTAATAGATAACGAGCCCACTCCTGAGGCGTGCTCGATAATGGACGATCGTATCGCCCAGATCAAAGGCATCGAACTGCTGGCGCCAGACCTCGTCGAAGGTTGCGTGCGCATTGCCAGTGATCGCACGCACCGGCATCACGAAGATCGAGGCCGCATGGCGTCCCGAGCCCCGCTCGTCGATCGAGCCGTCGTTCTTTACGTCGGCCAGGGTCGCACGGTAAATGGTCGCCCAAGCGGCGTCTTCGCGTGACCAGCCCGCGGGCGGGGTGTAGGTGATGCCGCTCGTGCCCGCTCCGGGGTTGATCGCAGGTGGAACGTTAGGGGCGGAGGGCGCGCCCTGCGCGACATTGGCGGCGGCTGCCTCGTCGTCCTTTACCTGTTGCGCCGCCTCCTCAAGTCCGGCGCGCATCACGAGGCCCTGCGGCCCAAGGTCAACCAGCTGGGGGTTGACGCCGATCAGAGATTCAAATCCGCCGGTGGCGATGGTGCGCAAATCTTCCTGGGCGGAGGGGTCGGTCGCGATCTCCTTCATGCCCAGCACGAACACCTGAAACCCGAGACAGAACTCCCAGTACTTTTGTTTGTCCGCGTCGCTCACCGCCGCCAGCTCGGGTCCAGCGAGTGCGTCGACGATCTGGGCGTGCAGCGCCTCGACCGATTCCGCGGCGACGTCGACCTGGCGCACGATAGCCCAGAGTTGCGAGATGAACAACGAGGTGGCGATTGCGACGTCGCGATCCGCACCTTCGCCCTCGGCGGCGAGCTGTTTCTGCAGCTCCCGCGCACTGAGGTCCATGAGGTTGAAGATCGCCTCGCGCTGCGTTTCGTTGGTGGTGAGCTGCTGGGCAAGATCAGGGAGGACCAGCCAGGAGGGGGCGGCTTTGAACTGAAACTCCGGCCGCAGAAGTTGTTCCTTGGTCGGTTTCGCGGTGGACGACGTGGCGCTCTTATCCGTGAGCCGTTTCACCAGATTGCTGAGTGGTGTGGCGGGAGGTGGAGGCGTGTCGGAGGCAGCGAGCAAGGTCAGCGGCAACACGAGCGCGAGGAACAGGTGGGAAGCGAAACGCCGGACGTAAAGGAAGGAGGGGCACGGAGGCATGGTGGAAAACTGCGCGGAGGGATGGAGTGGCTTCGTCACAGTCTGCATGGACGATTTCAAGGGGCCGGCACTAGCTATTGGGGTGTGGGTTCAAGCCTGTCTTGTCGTTCAGAGTGAAAGTGAAAGGACGTTTGGACCGTTTGAATACACACCCGGCTCAGTTCATTGGTTTCGGTGATGGCGACTGTGCTGTAGTCGCATAACGAAGATCCGAATCCTAAGGTAGGCGTTCAACTTGGACTATGATGGTGTATTCCGCCTCGTCCTCATCCTCTGGTTTGCTGACGTCGGGGCCACGATGGGTGCGCAGCGACGCTTCGATGACTGCGGCGGGCTGACCGCGGAGCGTCTTTTCGAGGTTGTTTCGCGTCAGCGCGAAGCCGTGCGGAATACAAAACCAGCCGCCCTCCCGCTTGAGTGCACCGATCGGTCGATTCCCTAAGGGTCGCCCTTCGATGACAAAGCTGCGATAGCGCAGCTCCCGCGGTGTTCCCGGAGGCGGGGGCAGGGCGAGTTTATCCTCGATCAACGGTTTATCCGGCTGCACCTCGAACGTATCGGTCAGCGGCACGAAGCGAATCTCGTCGGGATTTTGCGCGAGCGCGTTGCGGGTACGGCCCGCAAACATCGAGGAACCTGCGGGCGAACTCCACCAGCTCTGCCATTTATTCCAAGCCGTGGTGGAGGCACTATCCCACTCAAATGCTGTCACCGCCACCGCTGCGGCGTCGCGCCCTTCGGTCAGCCATCCCTCCCAGAGCAGCAATGGAAGCCGGTCGTTGGTCGCGATAATGCCGGGTTGCGGTTGGAGGGCAGCGGCCGAGGGCAAGACATCGCCCGAACGCAGCCCGCCCGACGGCCCTGCTGTGCCCAGCTGCACGCGTCCGGGAAACCGGCTGACGTCGCCCCTCACCTGTGACTGCGCGAAGCCGAAAGGAACCACATCCGTCCGCTGACGATCCGGAATGCTGATCCGATAGGCGCCGAAAAACACTTCGTCGCCGCGCCCGTCCGCATCGAATATATCGTCGTCCGTGGTCTTGCGCTGAATTCGTACTCCGAGCAGCAGCATCCGGTAGCGGATACTCCAAGGCTTGATCTCCGCGATGATCCGCGCGTCGACGGGCGAAACGACTGCATCGTATTGAATCGCGACGCGGAACGGCTGGTTGCCGTCGGGCACGTTGGCGAGTTCGAGGCTGTACGTCCCATCCGTCGCGCGAGTTGCGGTGTCGAAGATCTGACCTTCTGGCGGCAATCCGGGCGCAAAGAGTCGATACCGCGATGCGCCGTAGTTGTCCGGCAGCTTCCACGACACCGTCACCTTATCTTGCGACGTTCTTTTCGCGCCCAGACCAACGACCGGCTTGGGCTCGAAGGGAGTCTGATGGGTGACCTCAGCGGAGCCGATGCTGCCGTCGGGATAATGCACATTGACCTTGTAAACCGTGCCCTTCGGCACGACGGCATCGTCGTAAGCGCGGTCGAACGTCGTGTCGGCCACGACCAAAACCCACTCGTCGCCGTTTCGCCGGAAGACATTGGTCTTGGTATTCTGTTCGGCGATCCACGAAATTGCCTGCCGGGCCGGGCCGGCGGAGATGACGCCCAGGCGCGTTGGCGGCCGGCCTGCCGGGGGCGGCGGGATTTCTTTTATGGTCTGCGGACCGACTGGGCCGCCCGGTGGCATCTGCGTGATGGTCGGGACTGGTGGAGGGGTGGTCGCTGGCGTGACGATCGCCTGGCCTCCCACCGTGAGTGGAATGCTGGTGGTGGCGGCCACGAGCGGAGCATCCGCGGCTGGAGGCACGACAAACGGAGGCGCGGAGAGGCGCTCAAGTTGAAAATAGCCCCGAATGCCCCCGCCTCCCTCCACGTCCGACCACGTGTGCTCCAACACGATCATCGGATTTCCTGCCAAGGCGGTTTCTACCCGGCTGCGGTTAAGGACAAATCCAAGGGTACGATGCCCAAACCGGGACTGCGTGAACGCCTTGGGAATCGACGTGTGCAACAGACCGATGATGCGATCGCGGTCTGCCGCCGGGGTAAAGCCGGGGACATGGGGTACCAGTTCTTTGGCTTCCGCCGCAGTCCTGGTACGATCCACCTCTTCCGTCATCGCGTACATTTGCTCGGCGGCGAGTGGTTTCTGTGCAGCTTGCCGCATGGCTTCGCCCAGTTCAGACAAAGAGTTCCCGTTGGGATTCCAGAAGCCCAGCCAGGTGCTGAGCGTAGAATGATCGCGCGAGTTCCACTCGATCATGATCGGCACGACCGCAATCAATGGTCCGTTGTCGATTAACTCGCCTTCCCATATTATCAGTGGGAAGCGATCGGGCAACGGGGAGAGACCCACCTGAGGGATGGACAAGGTGGCATCGGGGACGCTATCGCCCACGCGCAAGCCGCCGGTTGCGCCTGCAGTGCCCGCGCGGATGCGACCGGGGAAATTCTGCGTGTCACCATACACGGCGGTTTCGACGAGTCCCAACCGTGTCGCCGCCCCGGTTTTGGGATCGGCTGACGCCAGCATCGCAGCAGCGAAGATTTCGTTGCCCTTGCCGTCCGCGTCGAGGATGTCGTCAGCCACGGCCCCCGTGAGCGTGACGCCGCGAAACACGAGGCGATAGCGACCGCGGTTAGAGTTGATTGCCACCTTCGCAGTCGCCGGTTGGGGCACGACAAGTGGATTGTCCCCAAAATCCGCGGCCACCCTGATCTCGTGGATGCCGGGCGGCATATAGTCCATGGTCGCAGAGCCGGTGGTCACATTGATCCCGATCTTGAAAGTATCGATCGGGGTCCCCGCCGCCGGGGCGCCGGGGCCGAAGATGCGGTAGCGGTTGACCTTGGGGATATTGGTCCAGTCAATCCGCACGCTTTGGGGGCCGGTCTGGACGACCTTCAACCCGGTGGGGATGCCTGGCGCCGGAGGATTCGGATATTCGAGAATCGCCTCGCCCCGACGACCATCGCGATAGAGCGCCGTGACCTTGTACGCGGTGTTGGGCGCGAGCAGCGTGCGGTCGGAGTAGTTGTAAGCGCGGACGCTCGCTGCCAGAACTTTCCATACGCCGCGATCGCGGCGCGCTACTTCGAAGCCGTTGATTTCATTCAACGACGCCAGCCACCTCACCTCATGGCTGTCAGGAAACGAGCTTGTAACTTCGAGATTGGTAGGCGGCGGGCCCGGCGGTGCCGTCGGAGGTGCCGGCGGTGGCGTAATCGTCTGGATCTTCGGAGCGACGGGTTGGATGGTGTCGCGAGTCAGGTCGGTGGCTGCGACCGGTGCGGCGCCCCGTGCTGCGCTGAGCAGAAACTCAAACGCCGAGGTGCGCTCTTGCTCGGGAATGTTTTCGAACGTGAAGCCCACATAGACGACGCGGCCGCTTCCGTAGGAATTGGCTACGGCGACCGGCAGACTACTGCCTTTTTCCGCCTTCGCGTACGCCGTCTCGAGCGGCGACGTGAAGACGAGCGCTGCACCGTCGGGGTTCACGACGCTGAACTGGGTTTCGGCCGGGCCCGGATGCGCCACGCGGAACTTCACGCCCTCCGGCGACTGCACTTCGCCCGCGGCGAATCGTTGTGCGAGGCCGTAGCATCCGTTCACTCCGATCACTTCCTTGAGGAACGGATGATCGGCGGCATCCCACGATTGCCCGTAAACGAGGTTGTTCACGTAGCCCGGTGAAATGATGATCACGGAGCCGCCCACTTCCTCCAGATAGCGGCGCAGGGTCTTCTCATCTTCGCGGCCAACGGTGTCGTTGTTTGCACCGTAGGCGCCGCCTGAATACCACAGGATGACGTTGAATTCGCGCAGGCGCTCAAACGCAGGGCCATTGGCTCGCGTTCCGACGACTTCGACCGACCACGCGGCGGCATTGTTGCGCACGGCAGCTGCGACCAGGGCGCGATAAAGGGTGTCGGAGCCCTCGTCCGCCCGCGTGCCGAGCTGAGTGTTGTTCGGCGAGGCGTCGTCATCGACGAGCAGGATTCGCAGCGGGCCGGAGGCTTTGGGCGCGGGAAGGCTCGCGAGCGGCGGCGAGGGTTTGCGTTCGCCTCTCCTCGCTGACTCAGATTCCTTTCCGACCGGTGAAGTGAGCAGCCGAGGGGAGGTTTGCACCGCGGGTTGCGGGCCGGGAAGCGCGGTGGGCTGGACGATGGTTTGCGCAAGGGGCTCCGCGGTCCGCACGGGCTTCGCTCCGGCGGCCTGCTCGTCCGTGTATCGCTGGACGAGGTTCTGGAGCGGGGTGGTGGGTGCGGTGTTGTCGGCGCCGAAGAGCGGCCGGAGTGACCAGGCACAGACAAACAGGAGCAGGGCAGAGGATGCCGGCTGTCGGAATGCGTTCATGAGAGGGGTCGATTGAAGCGGAGCAGACGGAAAAAGGGGCAAGAAACCGCGATCAGCCGTACGGGGTTGCCGATGCAAGCGACCTATTCCACTGCTCTACGTGTGCGGCCTCAACGTTCGCGGAAGAGCCAGCCGTCAACGTTGCCACGTCTGCCAACCTGCAGACCATCGACTGAGCACGCGTATTCAAGCGTTCAACACCGTCGTTATGAGGAGGCGCTAAGAACGGGTTAAAACAAGCTCGGGACGTATCTGGTGTCGACCCTATTTCTCGTTCGGTGCGCCCACACCATACGACCGGCATGAGCTATTTTCATTGCTGAAACAGGGTGTGAGCTTTCAGGAAGTGCCGCCCTCTGCGGCCACCTGGGGCAGCGAAACGTCGAAGGTCGAACGTCGAAGGTCATTACGGGCCTGCTGAAGCAGGCCCATAGAGGCGGGCGATGATGGGTAAATGGTGATGGGCGATGGATCATAACCTAGGGCGGATCCGTCCTCTGTTTCCTCTGCGCCCTCCTGTGAAAAAGGTTTGGGTCGGAACTGCGCCACGCGTCTGCTGGGGCGTTCTTGTAGGCCCGGTCTCCTGACCGGGCGCGCCGCGTGGGGACACGCGGCCGACAGGGACGGGAGCACGTCCAACGTCGAAGGTCGGGAGGTCGAAGGTCGTCAGCGGCCTGCTGGAGCAGGCCCTCGAAGGTGGGCGGGTGCGTCCCTGCACCCGCTGCGGAGGCGGACGGGCCCATGCGCGGGCCGTTTCGCTTTCGATCACGGACCCAAGCCACGCGCGGAGGGACCCGCGCGTCCACCTGGGTCGGAGGGTAGGGCGGTTTCTCCGAAACCGCCGGGTTGTGATGGGCGAACGCGGACGGCTCGGAGAGCCGTCCCTACCGTAGGCGACGCGGCGATCGTGATGGGCGGGTGCTTCTCTGTCGGCCCGGTCTCCTGACCATGCGCTGGTAGCGACGTCTGTCTCCGGCGACCTGATCCCTCCTGTGCCTCTTTGTGGCCAATGGCCGTTCCCACCCAACGCCCGAGAACGAGAACGAGAACGATTACGATTACGAGAACGAGGATTCAGCCCAATGCGCCATCCTCTTTGATGCGCACCTTCGCCGCCAGAGTGTCACCCATGTCCTGAAACAGGACCGTCGGATCCAACCTCTGTTTCCTCTGCGCCCTCCTTTGAAAAAGGTTGGGATTGGAACTGCGCCACGCGTCTGCTGGGGCGTTCTTGTAGGCCCGGTTTCCTGACCGGGCGCGCCGCGTGGGGACACGCGGCCTACAGGGACGGGAGCACGTCCAACGTCGAAGGTCGGGAGGTCGAAGGTCATCACCGGCCTGCTGGAGCAGGCCCTCGAAGGTGGGCGGGTGCGTCCCTGCACCCGCTGCGGAGGCGGACGGACCCATGCGCGGGCCGTTTCGCTTTCGATCACGTACCCAAGCCACGCGCGGAGGGACCCGCGCGTCCACCTGGGGTCGTAGGGTAGGGCGGTTTCTCCGAAACCGCCGGGTCGGCGCCTGGCGGACGGCTCGGAGAGCCGTCCCTACCTTTGGGGACGTGCAGACTTGCACGCGCGAACTCGCGTCGGGGTCAGGCTGCGGGCGCCCGGTATCGGTCGGCCGACTACTCGCGGGCGCCCACCAGCTGCACGGCGTCGATTTCTTCCCAGCCGGCGGTCGTCTCCAGGTTTAGCGTGAGGCGGATGGCGGTGACGCGGTAGGGGGTGCGCGGGACGCGGACCGCGAACCAGGCGAGGTGGGCGGTCGTGGGCGGTTTGGCCGGATCAGTGCCTTCCCACCACACATGGGTCACGCCATCGGGCGCGATCGCTTCCACTTTGATGATCGACCCGGGGGCGTTGGTTTGGCGCACGCGGACTTCCGTGGCGAAGACCGGTTGGGCGAAGGTGACCTGGCACCATTCCACCCCAGTGGACTTTGCCGGACACCAGGCGTTCACATGGTCGCCGGGCTGCGGCACGTCGGGAGGGCCCGTCATCTTGTCCGCCGCGTAATTGGGCGAGGTGTACTGCGAACCGGCCGAGGCTCCGGCGGCCCATTGGCCAGCCGAATCGGCGGCGATGGCCGCATCGTTCAAATCCGCCGCCGGCACGAGGCTGCCGGGCGCAGGTCCCGACGGCACGGCGGCTGCGGGCGTTGCGGCTGGCGACGGCGTGGAGGGCGCGGGCGAAGAGGCCGGGAGGATCGGGGCAGGTGAGGGGGCCGGCGCGGCCGCCGTGGATTGCACTGCCGGCGCCGCGGCAGCGATCGGGCTGCCGCCGGCCGCGCGCTCGGGCGGGAGTGCAGGAAAGAAGGGAAACGTCTTCGGATCCTGGGCCAGCGCCGTGACAACCTCGGTCGGCGGCCAGGTCCAGGTGGGCGGCGCGGCGGTGACGGTGGCACGTTGCTTTTCCAGCCGGGCCAACATCGCGCCGTCTTCGGCGGGCGGCTGCCGGGTGGGTAGGTCGGGCGAGGCCAGCCGGGCCGCATTCAGGCAGAGCAGGGCCGCATAGGGATTGCCCGCCTTCTCGGCGATCAGCGCGCGCACGCGCAGCAACGCGTCATCGCGTGGAGTGCGCTTCAAGGCGGCATCCACCGTAGCCGCGGCGGGCTGAAGCTGATCGAGCAACAGAAGGTCCTGCGCCCGGTTCACGAGCGACGTGACCGACGGTTCGGGCGAGGCGGGCACCACCGTCAGCGGGATCTCGTCCGACTCGGCGACGCCCACCCATCCGGTGCCGCGTTCGATCTTCACCCACACGCGCAGCCGATACGTGCCGGGCGCCACGGTCGCCATGACTTCCGGGGAAAAGCGCCAGATGCCGCCGGCGACGTGCGCGTGATCCAGCCTGGCGGTGGCCGCCTCGGGTTTTCCAACGGCGGAGGCGCGGGCGACCGGCGTGGTTCCATTCGTTGGATACAACGCCACCTCGACGGCGTCCGCCCAGGTGCCGGTGGCCGGCGCGAGCAGGACGGTCTGCTGACTTCCCCGGGGACGATCCAGCCGCACGAAGACGCGCCAGGGCTCGCCCTGCGTCAGGCTTTCGTCTGCCACGCCGCGCAACGAGACGGAAACCTGCGGGCCGGGGGACTCGGCCGCCGCGGCCGCAGGGGCGAGGGCCAGCATCAGGCCGACGAGGCTCGCGCCCAGGAGCGCTCGGATAAGGCCGCAGATCATGGGGTGGCGCGCGGCGGCACCGCGTCGTTCGGACAGATCTGGGCGAAGCAGTTGCCGTGGGCCGCGGCGCCGTAGCGCGATTGGGGCGAACGTCCGGGATCGTTTACCCCCGTGCCGGTTTGGTCACGGCAAAGGCTCACGCCGATGCGCTCAGTGCCTTCGGCGCTGAGGTAGTATTGCTTGTTCCCGATCGTGGCCGGCTGCTTGGATTCGTAGAACTTCGCGAAATAGTAGCGCATCAAACAGTCCTCGGCGCCGGAGTGCTCGCCTCCCTCTACCCCGACGATGCCGTGGATGTTCATGAAGCAGTACACGAGGAGGATCTCCATGTGATAGTCGGCGTAGGCTTCGGGCGTGCCAAACAGCGGATTGTAGTCGGCTCCGTTGCGCTTGATGTAATCGGCTCCGTCGTTGAGGAACCGCTCCCGCATCAGGAGGTCGTTGAACTTTCGGAAGGCCTCGTACTCGGCGACGTCCCGTTGGGCGACGTCTTCGCCGTCCTCGGTGCGGAGATCGACGGGCGTATCGAGGGACCTGCCGTAATAGGGCCGACCGAGTTTGTTGCTGGGGTTGCGCGTCGAAACATAGCCGACGATGAAGTTGTAGTCGCCTTCGCCGTGGTGTTCCACGCCTACACTGTGCAGCAGCTCATGGGCGATCGCGCGATCGTAGGCGCCGGCGAGATCCTGCGGCGCGAGGTTAAAGGGTTTGGTGAAGTCACTGTCCTTGTCGGTTCGGGAAAGGAGGCCGATGCTTTTTACGAGGCCCGGGCGTCCGGCGACCTTTTCCTTCAACATGACGGTGTTGGCGCCGCCATTACCGAGGGCGGCCTTGCTGGGGTAGGCCTTGATCCAGACTCCGTGCTGTTTGACGACCTGCGCACCGCGGTGCCGGTTGCCGTTCATGAGGCGGGTCTCCTGCGACATTTCCGAACGGCGAAGGCGGTCATGCACCCGCAGCTGTGACACCTGCTCGAACAGGGCAATACCGGCATCGGCGTCGGCGCCGATCAGATTGAGCACGAAGAAATCCTTCCGGTCCGGGTCGCCTCCGACATGCATGCGGTTCACGATCCAGCCGCGGTACTCTTCGTAGAGCGAGAAGCCGTCGCCGTTCGCGTCCTGTCCCGCAACCTGCTCATCGTCTAGGTTGTCGGCCCCGCCTTTGTGCTGCGACTTCCAGCCGTCGGCGATGTGCGAGCCCGGAGCGCGTTTGGGCACGCGCAGGCCGGGGCTCGCTTGTCCCTTAAGTTTGCCCTGCACCCGCCGGCCGTCGGCCATGATGGCGGTGACCTGCAACGTGGACCAGCCGCCGAAATCGAAGGGCACCACCTTCACGGTATCCTCGTGACCTTCCTGGACGGCCCGGGTCATCGTTTGGTTTTCGTTGCTGAGTTCGAAAAAGGCGCCGTCCGCCCCGAGATCGAGGTCGAAGCGACGGTCGTCCGCTCCGACGGGGTAGTTCAGCGCGACGCCGGGTTCGCGGGAGGTGCCCACGAGTTCCCAGACGAAACGCTCCACCTTGGTCTTCGGGACGCCGCCCTTGGCGTTCTTTACCCGCGCGGTGACCACCAAGGGCGGCCCGGCGGTGCAGTCGGGCGTCGTCTCCGGGCGCCAGTCCGCGTATCCGACCGGCTCGTCGATCTCCAGCCGCAGCTCTTCGAGGGAAAGCGGCTCCAGGTAGACGGTGTAGTCCCACGTTGAGTAAACGCTCTCCGATGAGATATTGCTCGAGGACGATTCCTGTTCGGAGGCAAACAGGATCATGCCCTGCTTCGGGTAAGGCAGGGTCTCCGTTGAGCCCAACCCGGAGAAGAACACGTTATGAGTGCGCAGCCACTTTTCGTCTTCCCAGCGAAGGATAGGTCCGCCTGGACTGTCCTCGTATTCCGTGGCGCGACGTGCGTCCATCCGATGCCTCACTTCGGTTTGGATCGATCCTGAGTCAAACTTGACTGACCAGCCCCGCTCACGATGGAAGTTCAGACTGATCCGTCCGTCATAGTCGTATTTAAGGGGTCCATGGGTTTCCGCCTCCCGTGACTCCCGGGTGTAGCCCTGCATGTCTCGTTTCACCACCCGGCCGTCGCCGTAGTTGTAGGTGAGAATCTGCGGAATCTCAGAGGCGAAGGTCAGCGATCCTTCGTACTCGGAGTGGGTGATCTTGCCCGTCCAGGTTGCGGGGGAGTCTTCGAACTCCGTGACGGTGAACTCCACGTACTGGTAGATGCTCCAATCCCAGTTCCAATGGGTGAAGCCAGCCTTCGTGTAGATCTCCTTGACCTGGGCCTTCTGGTCCGGGTTCGGTTTCGCGCTGGCCACAATCGTCCCGCGCCAGCCGTCCACCGCATGAAATCGCGCCGGACCGTCGCTCATGTCTTCTTCGGCCGCCGCCGCGCGTCCGCCGGCCGAAAGTGCGAGGCCGAGAACCAGCCAGAGGCCATACGGCCACATCAGCGGTGTCTTCATACGCGTGAACGGATCGAACACGGCGGCGACCAGAGGGCAAGCTTGGTCCGCGCGATAGCGTGCTGAGGGGTCGAACGTCGAAGGGCGGAAGGTCGAAGGTCGCCAGCGGCCCGCTGGAGCGGGCCCTTGACGGTGGGCGGGTGCGTCCCTGCACCCGCTGCGCCGACGGACGGGCTCGCGCGTCTACCTTGGATCGGAAGGTAGGGCGGTTTCTCCGAAACCGCCGGGTTGTGGGATGTTCGTGGCGGTCGGGTGAAACGATCCGGACGGCTCGGAGAGCCGTCCCTACCTTGGGCGACGCGGCGATCGTGATGGGCGAGGGCGTTCTTGTAGGCCCGGTCTCCCGACCGGGCGCAGATAGCGATGTTTGTCTCAGACGTCCTGATGCCTCTTGGGAGCCAATTGCCGTTCCAATCCCAAAGCCCGAGAACGAGAACGATTACGAGAACGAGAACGAGGATTCAGCCCCATGACCCATCACCCCTGACCCATAGACCCGATCCATCCTCTGTTTCCTCTGCGTCCTCCTGTGAAAAAGGGTTTGGGGCGGATCCAAAACACGCGCCTGCCGGGCGTGTGTTGTAGGCCCGGTCTCCTGACCGGGCGCGCCGCGTGGGGACACGCGGCCTACAGGGACGGGAGCACGTCCAACGTCGAAGGTCGGGAGGTCGAAGGTCATCACCGGCCTGCTGGAGCAGGCCCTCGAAGGTGGGCGGGTGCGTCCCTGCACCCGCTGCGGAGGCGGACGGGCCCATGCGCGGGCCGTTTCGCTTTCGATCACTTACCCAAACCACGCGCGGAGGGACCCGCGCGTCCACCTGGGGTCGTAGGGTAGGGCGGTTTCTCCGAAACCGCCGGGGTTGGCGCGTGGCGGACGGCTCGGAGAGCCGTCCCTACCTTGGGCGACGCGGCGATCGTAGTGGGCGGATGCGTTCGAGCACCCGCCGCGTCCACCGGCTACGGCACGAGCACGATGCGGCCGCAGGCCGATCCGGAGGCGAGGTAGCGGAGCGCGGCGGCGGCTTCGGCGAGCGGATAGGTGCGGTCGATCACGGGCGTGAGCTGGCGGGTTTCCAGCCGGCGACGCAGCTCCTCCATCGCCATGCGCGGCTCCACCTCCGAATGAATCAGGGGCGGCAGGTGCGGCGAGAAGGCACCGCGCACCGCGAGGGCGAAATACGAGGGCAGGGTGCCGAACCAACGTCGGCCAAACCGGCCGTAGTGATCGTGTCCAATGAACACGTACTTCCCTTCGGGCGTGAGCCGGGGCGTGACGTCGGAAAACGACAGCGTCGACGCCACATCCACGATGAGGTCAAAACGTCTGCTGGGCGGCGGCTGGCGCTCGTAGCCGGGTGCCTGCACGTCGTCGGCGCCGAGTTGGGTGAGGAACGCGTGCTTGGCCGGGAAATCCACCGCGGTCACGCGCGCGCCCTGTGCCTTTGTTAGTTGCACGAGGGTCGACCCGAGGGCGCCGGCGGCGCCGTTCACCAGCACGTTCCAACCAGCCTGGATCGCGCACGGGGGCTGCAGATTGCTGAGGGCGATCAGGCCGGGCGTGGCCACGGCGACGGCGTGCGCGTGGGACACGGTGGTGGGCTTGAGGGCCAGACCGTCCTGCGGCGCAGCCACGGTGTCGGCGAAGGCGCCGCCGTTCTTCCAGAGATTGCTGCGTTGGGTGGCGCCGAAGACCGCGTCGCCGGCACGAAAGCGGGTCACGTTTCGTCCCACCGCAACCACCTCGCCTGAAACATCGGTGCCCGGGATGCGTTGCCGGGGGCGGATCACGCCGCTGCCCATCAGCCGCAGGAGGGCCGGCCGGCCGGTCACGGCGTGCCACACGTCGGCGTGCACCGAGGTGGCGCACACGCGCACGAGCACGTCGTTCTCACCCGGTTCGGGCTGCGGCACCTCTGCGATGCGCAGCACCTGCTCCGGCTCGCCGTAGCGGTCCTGGACGACGGCTTTCATGGAGCCGTCCGATCCGCTTCGTTAGGTCTGAAACGAGTCACCAGGAAAACGCCTGCAGGCTGACCGTGCCGCCGAGATTGAGGTGCGTCAAGGTGGGTGCGCGCTGCTTCGCGTACGAGGCGGAGTTGGCGTGGAGGGTCTCAAGATGGCGGAGGCCGAAGACGCTGAGGGAAATGAGCGGGTTCTCGTCGAGATCGAGATGGCGCAGGCGCGGGATGCCGGTGAAATCGAGCCGCGTGAGCTCATTGCGCGAGAGGATGGCTCGTTCGAGATAGGGCAGGGTGTCGAAGACGAGCTCGCGGATTCCGCTGTCGGTGGCGGTCAAGGTCTTGAGTTGAGGGCAGCCGCGCAGGTCGAGCCGGGGGAGTGAGGCCTGGTAGAGTTCGAGCACTTCAAGCTGGGCCAGGCCCTCGAGCGAAAGCTCGGTCAACGGGTTCTCCTTGGCGGCGAGGTGGGTGAGCCGGGGCAGGCCTTGGAGGTGGAGTTTCTTCACGCGCGCGACGTGCTCGGCGCGAATCTCGCGAAGGGCGGGGAGGTCACTCAGCGTGAGTGATTCAAGGGCACTTTCGGAAAGCTCGAAGCGCTGCAGGGTCGGACTGCCGACGACGGTGAGGTGCTTGAGCGGGTTGACGGGGCGTTCATCGAGGTTGGCCAGGCGGAGTTCAAGTTCTTCGAGCGCGGGCAACGCCCGGAGGTCGATCGTCTCCATGCGAACATCGAGCACGTAGAGGCGCTTGAGGTTCTTGAACCGTTCGAGACCTTTGAGGCTGCTGAGCGTGTCACCGTTCAGGTTGAGATCCGTCACCCGATCGGCTTCCCCGCTCGTGATGAGATCGTCACCTTCGGAATCGACCGAGCTGTCCTTGCTGAGCATGGCGAAGAGGGCGGGGTTGTCGGAGAAATCGAGGACTCGAGCGGCCGCCCGCGCCTCGTCAATATTGCGTCCGGTGAGCGGGTTTCGGTCGGAAAGAATCGTGAGGTCGGTGAGACCGGTGGAGACGATCGATTCCAGCTTGTTGTTCTGAACGTCTAGCACCTGCAGCGCCTTCAGTCCGCGGACGTCGATCGACAGGAGCCCGGTCCAGGTGATGGTGATCTCCTCAAGTCGAAGGCAGGAGGAAAGACCGTCGATCTGATCGAGCTGCTTGCAACTGTCGATGCGCAGGCTGAGGAGCCGGGGAAACGGGGAAACGTCGAGACGGGTGATGGCGTCGTTGCCGTAGATCCCGAGGATTTCCAGGTTCGGGAAATGTTTCAGGTCGGAGAGATCCGCGATGTGCCGTCCGCTGATCTCGATTCGCGTGGTGGCCGCCGCTTCGTTCGGCTGGAGACGACCGTCCTCGTTGAAGTCCGGCCATTGACCCTCCACGGCGCGGGCGAGCAGGCCGGAGAGTCGGATGTCGGCGGCGGCGGCGCGCGGGGTGATTGTGAAAACGGCCGCGCAAACGGCGCAGGCGGCCAGGGCGGCGCGAACGGAAAAAAGCGTCGATCGTGTCATAGGGCGTACGGGTCGAGGGATCGGTACTCAGTCGATCTGCGCCTGAACGATCGTGTCGCCGGGATTGATCGTGATGATCGCGGAGGAGAGCTGGGAGGTCGGGAAGTAGTAACGCTCTTGGGCATAAATGGTGTGCTGGCCGACGATGCCTTGATTGCTGAAGATCGTCTGGGTGCCGACGGGGACGTCGCGCACGTTGGAGCCGGTGTAGTGCAGCCGGTGTTCCATGTAATACTTGCCCGGTCGCAGGCCCGGAATCTCGAACGTGCCGCCTTCGCCCGTGACCCGCGCGACGATGCGGTAGGAAAAGGCTTCGGGTGAGAGCACCACGCGCTTGCGGCCGTCCTTGTGCTTTTTGCGCAGGGCGAGGAACTCCTCGAAATAGGGAGTGTAGGGCCAGAGCACGATCTCCGTACCGACGGCGGCGGCCTGGGCCTCGCGTTTGAAGATCGCGCGGCCGCGGGTGCGGACGACTTTTCCGCGCAAGGTCGTCGGGCCACCGGGGGCCAGCTGCCGTGCAACCGCGGCCTCGTCAAAGTGCGCCTCGGGGAAAACGTAGTTCGCGGACGGCTGGGCCGAGACGGGTGCAATCCAGAGCGAGACAAAGGCGAGGGCGACGGCGACAGGAGCGAAAGGTTTCATGCGTGAGTGAAAGGCGGTCGAGTTCGGTGGCGGATGCTCCGATGGGAAGGAGACACCCTAGCCGAACCGTACGGGTGCCGATACTGTTGAAACTGACAGGTGGGGCGTTTGGCCCATCCGTCACACGAAACGCGCGAGCAGCTGCAGGCGGGTTTTCACCCCGTACTTGGCCTTGATGTTCTCGACGTGAAATTGCACCCCGCGCGCGGTCAGGCCGAGCCGCCGGGCGATGACCGACGTCGGGAGGCCCTGGAGCAGAAGGTCGAGGCAGTCGCGTTCGCGGGGCGTTAGGTGCACCGAGGCGGGATCGATCGGATTGCGCAGCCGCGAGATCTGGGCGTGCAACAGGTTCGCCGCCGCGAGGAGGTCGATCTTGGTCTGACGATAAAACAGCCCGAAGTCGGCTCCGCGCCGCAGGTCGGGCACTAGGCTGACCAGCCCCTGCCGCCCGACCGGGTTCCAGGTCGGGATGCCGGCGCCGACCGTCAGGCCGAACTCCCCGGCCTCGTCGAAAAACTGCTGCTGCCGGCGGTTCAGCCGGACCTTGGCCGCCGCCTCGTGCCAGAGGTAGGGCACCCGCGAGGTTTTGGCCTCGTCGACGACGGGATCGAGCGACAAGTAGTTTTCCTCTGAATACCGCTTCAGCCAGACGGCCGGGTAACTGCTGCGGATGATCGGGCGGCGCTGGTCATCGAAGGCCAGGTAGGCCCAGTAGCGAAATCCGGCTTTCGTCATCAGGCGATGCCACGCAGCAAAGACCGCGTCGGTGGTCGGGCTGCCGGGCAGCGCTTCGGCCAAGGATTCGGTCATGCTCAGATGGGAGGAGCTGCGGAACGCCGGATTCATGGTGCGCGACGATGGCGTGACTACGTCCGATCAGGCCGGCAAGGATGCAGTCTGGAAAGCGAAATCGGCCAGCGCTCAACGCCGGTCGGGCAGGCTGGGGCCCTCGTTCCACGTAGGTTCGACCAGCAATGTCCGCGGATGGGTGGGCAGTCCGAGCTCGTTGCCGTGCAGGAGCGTGATGAGATACTCGGCCGCGGCGGCGCCGACATCCTCGAGCGGGTGCGGCATGCCGGTGAGCAGGGGGGAGGTGACGTTAAGGGAGGCGTAGCCAAGCTGTTCCGGAATGCGATGGCCGGCATCGCGCGCCCAGTAGTAAGGGCCGTCGGAAAAGCCGATCACCGCGTCGGGCCGGTGTTGGTCCAGCCATTTCAGGAAGGCGGCCTTGTCGTAATGCTCGCAGGTCAGCACGGGCACATGGCTGGACGGCGGAAGCAGCAGGGCCTGTTCGGCCTGGCTCGCGCCGATCCGGAAGAAATCATCCTCGGCGGGCGGCCGATGGCAGAACACGGCCGCGCCGATCCGCCGGTAGCCGCGTTCGGCCACCTTGCGCCACGCCAGTTGGGTGGCGCGGAACCAGTCAAACGTCACGGTGTGCGCCGGCAGGCTGCGCCAGCCGAAGCCGCAACACACCGGGGTGAACACTGACCAGTCCAGCGCTGCCATGTCCTCCTCCGGCCAGAACGGGGGCAGGAGCAGGCCGCGGATCCCGCGGTTGTAGAGCACGCGCGTCGCTGCCTTGGCGTTCCGGTAGTCGTCGAGGTGGATCCGCTCGGTCATGAAACCGTGGCTCGCCGCGGCGGCGGCCGCCGCCGGGTAGATCCGGTCGAGGTTCGCGGAGGGCCGGCCCCGGTTGACCAGGAGCCCGATCACCACGCCGGTGTGGCCGCGCGGGGCCGAGGTGTTCCAGCGGTGGGAGGCAATGAGCGACAGGCTCGCGTCGGGGATGTAGCCCATCTCCTTCGCCAGTGCCCGGATGCGGTCGCCGGTGGCCTGGGAGAGTGCAGGGTGCTTTTTCAGGGCCAGCGAGACGGTCGACTTGTGGCAGCCGGCGCGCCGCGCGATGTCGGCCATGGAGACGCGGGGAGGCATCGCAGGTACGGAGTGGGGCGAGAAAGCGGAGCCGGTCGGGCGCCGTCAAGCGTGCCGTGTCCACCGCCGGCGCTCGCGCTGACCCGTCGGCGGACCCGGTTTGACCGTAAATTATGCAACGGGACGAACTCCCACGCTTTTGACCGGCAAAGGGCGTCGGGCGCAGCCTGCGGACGATCGCTCTCACCCCGAGAATCGCCGGCCTGCGCGTCGCAGGGCGGCCACCCCAACACCACGTCAGTCATCCGTCATGCGTATGAAAGCAACCGCCCGATTGCTTCGTCCTGTCCCGCCGCTGGCCCTGGCCATCGGCCTTGTCCTGAGTCCGCCCGCGTCCGCCCAACCGACGGCGCCGGCGTCCGCCCAACCCGGGGCGCCGGCTCCGTCCTCCCCGGAGGCGCAGCAAGACACGGTCGTCCTCAGTCCGTTCACCGTCGATGCCTCCCGCGACCGCGGCTACCAGGCCGCGAGCACGCTGGCCGGCACGCGCATTCGCACCAACCTGGCCGACATCGGATCGTCGATCTCGGTCATGACGGAGGAGTTCCTTCGCGACGTCGGCGCGACCGACAACGAGAGCGCGCTCCTCTACGCGTTGAACACGGAGGTCGGTGGTCCGCGCGGCAGCTTCTCCGGTGGCGTCAACGTCTCCACCCAGAATACGAACGAGCTCTCGCTCTTCGCCAACCCGAGCGCCAACACCCGCGTGCGCGGCCTCACCAGCGCCGACAACACGCGCAATTACTTCCTCTCCGACATCCCCTGGGACGGCTACACCGTCTCCCGCGTCGACCTGCAGCGTGGCCCGAATGCGATTCTCTTCGGCCTCGGCAGTCCGGCCGGCGTCGTGAACGCCACGATCAACCAGGCCGAGTTCCGCAACCGCGGCTCCGCGTCGGCGCGCATCGACCAGTTCGGCAGCCTGCGCGGCACGCTGGATTACAACCGCACCTTCCTCGACAAGCAGCTCGCGGCACGCATCGGCGTGCTGCACAACGAGCAGAAGTTCCGCCAGGAGCCCGCGTTCTCCGACGACAAGCGCTTTGCCGGCGCGCTGCGCTACCGTCCGGCCGCGCTCAATCGGAACGACATGACGTTCGAGATCTCCGGCAACTACGAGCGCGGCACGATCGACTCGAACCGGCCGCGCATCCTCGCCCCGCTCGACCAGATCACCGCCTGGTGGGCGCCGCTGAACGAGGGCGGACTCGACCGCCGCACGTTCAACCCGCTGACGTCCCGCCGTGAGACCGACCGCAACCAAGCCGCGTTCTTCATTCCGTCCCTGGGCGGCTACCGCTCCGCCGCCCTCGTCGTTGAACCCACGACGGGCGCGCTTGGGTTCACCACGCCCTCCCGCTACCTCGCGCGGCGCCCCGATGGCACCATCATCAACTCCGTTCAGGCCACCGGCGGCGACGGTCCGTTCCCGCAGAGCAATTCCTACAGCCGCCTCGGCCTCCGTCGCTTCGACGAATGGGCAGCGGCGGCCGGCCTGCCCTTCGCCGGCTTCGGCGGCTACCTGCCGGACACGATCACCGATCCGACCACCTTCGATTTCTACAATCGCCTGATGGACGGTGACAACAAGGCGGAGTGGACCGACTGGGATGTGTTCGACGTCGGCCTGACCCAGACCTTCTTCGGCGACCGGCTCGGCTACAACCTGACTGCCTTCCAGCAGCGGCTCGACGGCGGCCAGTGGGCCGCGCTCGGCTGGCAGAACCGCGTCATGATCGACGTGAACACCCACAACCTCGACGGCACGCCCAACGCCAACGTCGGCCGCGCCTTCATCGAGGAGGAGCTGCGCGACACCAACGCGACCCGCGTGTCCGACCGTGACGCCTGGCGCGCGCAGGTCTTCGGCCAGCACGACTTCTCCCGCGGTCGCTCCGGCTTCTTTGCCCGCCTGCTCGGCGAGCACCGCCTGACCGGCTCGATCAGCGAGGAGACCCAGAAGCGCGACGACCGCCGCATCAAGGGCTGGAACCTCGATCCGCAGTCCCTCTCGTACTTCACCGACGAGGCCTTCCTCGAGGGCGGCGGCATCAACACCGCCTTCCGCCACTACCTCAGCGGCGATCTCCGCGGCCGCGACTCCGCCTCCGGCGCCGGCATCTCGACGATGACGAGCACGTTCATGAACCGCGAGGGCGGCATCATGCCGGTGCGCTACTTCGACAACACCTGGATTGCCCCGGCCTCGGTCAATCCCGGGGACTTCTGGCAGAGCCCGGATCCCTACGACACCAGCGCCACCCGCCTCACCCAGGCGAGCAATCCGGCCAACTACCGCGGCTGGACGACGCGCGACGTCAACATGGTGACGTTCTTCTCGCCCGACACGGTCAACGGCATGAGCGCCCGCGACTACCTCACCGCCTCCGCCCAGCTCAGCAAGTTCAACGTCGAGTCGGTCACGGGCGTCTGGCAGGGCTACTTCTGGAACCGTTCGATCATCGGCACCTACGGCTACCGCAAGGACAAGGCCCGGTCCTACCGCTTCGAGACCTCCCACCGCGCAGGTAATGGGCGTCCGGATACACGGAGCGCCGACCTCGATCCGGCGCGCTACAACCTCTCGAATCCCGCGGGCACGATCGTCAACCTCGAGACCACCACGCGCAACTGGAGCGTGGCCGCGCACGTCAACCGCCTCCTGGGCGGCGCCGACATTCTGCCGGTCAACGTCAGCGTCTACTACAACCGCGGTGAGAACTTCTCGCCGCTCGCCGGCCGCATCGACGCCTTCCGCCGCCCGCTCGCGCCGCCCGCCGGCGAGACCGACGAGTACAGCGCGCTGATCGCGACCAAGGACGAGAAGTTCGCCTTCCGCGCGACCCGGTTCGAGACCCGGATGACCAACGCGAGCTCCACCGGCTCGATCGGCAACATGTGGGCCCTCGAGCAGACGCTCGGCTTCACCGCCAACATGATGCGCGACTTCCGCTCCGGCCGCGTCGCGTGGACCAGCTACAGCTCGGATCCCGCCGCCGTCGCCCGCCTGCAGAACCAGATTGCCCCGGCGTGGTTTGCGTTCGAGCAGGAGATCGTCGCGAAGTTCCCGGATTACGTGGCCGCCTGGATGGGGCCGACCACGCCCTTCGGCACCTCGGCCAACGGTAATGTTTCGACGCAGGCGCCCGCCGGCTTCGCCTACACGGAGGACTCCGTCTCGAAGGGCTGGGAGTTCGAGTTCATCGCCAACCCGACGCCCAACTGGCGCATGACGGTGAATGCGTCCCGCACCGAAGCCGTCCGCGACGAGGTGCCCGGCGCCGCCTTCCGTTCCATTGCTTCCTTCGTCGACCAGGCCTACATGACGACCGACGTCGGCCTCGCGCCGGTCTGGTGGCACCAGAACACCTTCGGCGGCCGCGTCATCGGCCCGTACGCCAGCTTCCGTCCCGACTGGCTGCGCCTCAGCGCCCTCAACGGCCAGACGCAGCCGGAAGTGCGGAAGTGGCGCGCCAACTTCGTGACCAGCTACGACTTCAAGTCGGGCCGCCTGCGCGACGTCGGCATCGGTGGCGCCTACCGCTGGGAGGACAAGTCGATCATCGGCTACGCGCCCATGCTGCGGACCGACGGCGCCAACGCGATCAACTTGGACGCGCCGGTCTACGGTCCGACCAACGACGCGGCCGACTTCTGGATCAGCTACCGGCGCAAGCTGACCGACCGCATCACCTGGCGCATCCAGCTCAACGTGTACGACGTGTTCGGCAAGAACCGCCTGATTCCGGTCTCGGCCAGCGTCGATCCCGAAGGGGTGCGGGCGCTCGGCACGATCACGCCCACGAGCGTGATTCCGATGCGCGCCTCGGCCTATACCATCCGCGAAGGCCGCAGCTGGTCCCTGACCAACACGCTGGAGTTCTGAGTCCGTCCGATCGCGAGGCCTGACCGGGAGTGAACCGGTCGGGCCGAGCGGACGAACGCGGAGAGTTTAACCGCACCGCCCGGCCGGGTGGTGCGGTTTTTTTCGTCGTTTACGCTTCACCCCGGGCGTAGCCGTGCCTTCTTTCTCCCGGCATGGGAGTGCAGATTTTGACGAGGCGGTGGCTGTGGCTGCCGTTGGCCTGGGGGATGATGGTGGTGTGGTCGGGGTGCGCCGGCAGTTCGGGCGGCGCCCCGCGCGCGCCGCATCGCCCCACGGCGGTGACGCCCTCGGCGCCGGCGACGGCGAAGAGCGCACCGCGGGCGCCGACCGCGCCTGCGCCGGCGGCATCGGCCGCGCGACCGACTCCGCCGGCTCCGGCGTCCGTCCCCGGACCGTCGTCCGGTGTGCTGCTCGGCATCGACGTGCTCGAGCGCCAGGGGTTCGCGCCCTTGCTCGGCAAGCGGGTGGGGTTGCTCACGCATCCGGCCGGCGTCAACCGCCTCGGCGTGAGCACGATCGACGTGCTCCGCCGCGACCGCCGCGTGCGTCTGGTGGCGTTGTTCGGTCCGGAGCACGGCATCTACGGCAACGAGAAGGCGGACGTGCCCGTGCCCGACAAAGTCGATGCGCGCACCGGGTTGCCCGTGTATTCGTTGTACGGACCCTACCGGAAGCCGACGCCGGCGATGTTGCGCGGCATCGATGTGCTCGTGATCGACCTGCAGGACGTCGGGGCGCGCTCCTACACCTACGTGAGCTGCATGCGTTACGCGATGGAGGCCTGCTTTGAGAACAACGTCGAGGTGGTGGTGCTTGACCGGCCAAATCCGTTGGGCGGACAGAAGGTATCGGGTCCGCGGCTGGAGCCCGGTTGGATGAGCTACGTCGGGGCCTTCACCGTGCCCTACGTGCACGGCCTCACCATCGGGGAACTGGCGCGCTACGCGGCGGCCGAGCCGGGCGTGCTCAAGGTGTCCGACGCCGTGCGGCGGCGCGGTCGGCTGACGATTGTCGGCATGCAAGGCTGGCAGCGGCGCATGCTCTGGCCGCAAACCGGGCTGCGGTGGGTGCCGACCTCGCCCTACATCCCGACCTTCGATGCGGCGGTGGGTTACGCCATGACTGGACTCGGGGCGCAGATCGGCGGCTTTCGGCACGGCATCGGTTCACCGTATCCCTTCCGGCTGCTGTCGCACCCGGCGATCCCGCAGTCGGCGTTGATTGCGGAACTGAACCGGCGCGCCTTGCCCGGCCTGCGGTTCGCCCCGCAGACCGTTCCCGGTGCCGGCCCGGGCGGCTCGGCCCTGGCCGGCGTCCGCGTGGAGATTTCGGATTGGAACGCCTGGCGGCCGACGGAGCTGTCGTTCCACCTGATGCAACTCGCGGCGGCCAAGTCGCCCCGCAATCCCTTTGCTGCCGCCACCCGCAACGAGGCGGATCTCTTCAACAAACACGTCGGCTCGACTGCCTGGTGGGAGGCCTTGGTGCGCGACGGCGCCCGGGTGGACGTGCGCCGCCAGGTGGCGATCTGGGAATCGCAGGCCGCGGAGTTCCAGCGCGGCACGCGAAAGTATTGGCTGTATCCGTAGCCCCGCCAACGGGTGATCGGCAGGTGGGCAGGGGCGGGAAGAGGTCAAAGGTCGAAGGTCGGGAGGTCGAAGGTCGCTAGCGGCCCGCTGGGGCGGGCCCTCAAGGTGGGCGAGGGGGTTTTTGTAGGCCCGGTCTCCTGACCGGGCGCTGGCATCAACGTCTGTCTCCGGCGCCCTGATCCCTCCTGTGCCTCTTTGTGGCCAATTGCCGTTCCCACCTAACGCCCGAGAACGAGAACGATTACGAGAACGAGGATTCAGCCCCATGACCCATCACCCCTGACCCATGACCCGATCCTGTCTCCTGCCTCCTGTCTCCTGCCTCCGGCTTCCTATCCGCGCGCCCCGGTAGACCCCATCCTCCTCCTCACCGTGCGGATTCGTAAAAATCCGCCTTGGTTTCCGACGCGCAGTTCGGCAAGGTGCGTCCTTTCAAATTATGAAAATCTGCTGCATTGGAGCCGGATACGTAGGTGGGCCGACGATGGCCGTGATCGCGCAAAAGGCGCCGGATATCCGGGTGACGGTGGTGGACATGAATGCCGCGCGCATCGCGGCGTGGAATTCCGACCGCCTGCCGGTGTACGAGCCGGGGCTCGACGCCGTCGTGAAGGAATGCCGCGGACGCAACCTGTTCTTCTCCACGAACGTGGCGGCGGAGATCAACGCCGCCGATATCATCTTCGTGGCCGTCAACACCCCGACCAAGACGTACGGCGTCGGCGCGGGCCGGGCGGCGGATCTGCGCTACATCGAGTCGGTGGCGCGCACCATCGCCGATGTCGCCACGGGTCCGAAGATCATCGTCGAAAAGTCGACCATCCCGGTGAAGACCGCCGAGGCGATCCAGACCATTTTGGGTGCGAACACCCGCGGGCTGAAGTTCGAGGTGCTGTCGAATCCGGAGTTCCTCGCCGAGGGCACGGCGATCGCGGACCTCTACAATCCCGACCGCGTGCTGATCGGCGGCGAGCGCACGCCGGGCGGTGAGGCGGCGATCGAGAAGCTCGCCTCCGTCTACGGCCGCTGGGTGCCGCGCGAGCGCATCATCACGACCAACCTCTGGTCGTCCGAGCTCTCGAAGCTCGTGGCCAACGCCTTCCTCGCGCAGCGCATCTCCTCGATCAACTCGATCTCCGCCCTCTGCGAAGCGACCGGCGCGGACGTTGACGAAGTGGCCAACGCGATCGGCAAGGACAGCCGCATCGGCCCGAAATTCCTCAAGGCCTCGGTCGGCTTCGGCGGCTCGTGTTTCCAGAAGGACATTCTCAACCTCGTCTACCTCTGCCAGCACTTCGGCCTGCCCGAGGTCGCGGCGTACTGGGAGTCAGTGGTGAAGATGAACGACTGGCAGAAGCAGCGCTTCGCCGGTCGCATCGTGAAGGCGCTCTTCAACACCGTGGCGGACAAGCGTATCGCGGTGCTCGGCTTCGCGTTCAAGAAGGACACCAACGACACGCGCGAGTCGGCGGCGATCAGCGTGTGCCGCGACCTGCTGTCGGAGCACGCCAACGTGGTGGTTTATGATCCGAAGGTGCCGGCGGACGAAATCGTGCGCGACGTGCTGGGCGCGGGGCAGACGAATCCGCGCCTGATCGTGGCGAAGTCGGCCGCCGAGGCCGCGCAGGGTGCGCATGCGCTCGCGATCGTGACGGAGTGGGACGAGTTCAAGACGCTCGACTACGCGAAGATCTACGACGGCATGATGAAACCGGCCTTCTTCTTCGACGGCCGCAACATCACCGACCTCGCGAAACTGCGCGCCATCGGCTTCCGCGCCTCCGGCATCGGCAAGTAACGGCGCGGCGTTGGCCCGGACAGTCGAAGGTCTCCACGTCCAAGGCCTAAGGTCACCACCGGCCCGCTGGAGCGGGCCCCCTTTTGTGGGCCCAGTCTCCCGACCGGGCGCTGGTCGCGACGCCTGTCTCCGGCGCCCTGATCCCTCTTGTGCCTCTTTGGGGCCAATTGCCGTTCCCACCGAAAGCCCGAGAACGAGAACGAAGTTCCGATCCCGCCTCCTGTCTCCTGTCTCCTGCCTCCTCACAACGCCTACCGCCCTCGTCCGAGCGCGTTACGGACCACGACGAACTCGCTGATGTTTTCGTAGGTCAGTAAACCGGCGAGCCGGCCCTGCTCGAGGACCGGCAGCGTGGCGTGGCCGCCGGCGTGCATGCGCGTGACGACCTCGCGCAGGGGTTCGTCGATTTCTGCCGCGGGCAGCGCGCGGATCATCACCTCGGCGATCGGACGTGACGCATCGCCGCGGGTGAGCGCCTCCACCAGATCGTTGCGCCGGAGCAGCCCGACGAGGTGCCCGGCTTGGACGACGGGAAAGTCCTGCTGCGAACCGGCGAGCAAGGCCGCCACCGCCGTGCCGAGGCTGTCCTGACTCTCGAGCGTGCGGAACCGCGTCATCATGGCGGCCCGCACGGTGAAGCCTTCAAACGCCGTCTCCGCCTCCACCGTCCGGGCCTCGGTGCGCGCACCGAAGAAGACAAACAGGGCCAGGACGACGAGGAAGGGATTGGTGGTGGCGCCGAGCAGGCCGAGCAATCCGAGTCCAACCGCGAGCAACTGACCGACGCCTGCGGCAATGCGCGTCGCCCGCCGCCGGCCGAGGTGCGAGGCGAGGACGGCGCGCAGGACCCGGCCGCCGTCCATGGGAAAGGCCGGGAGCAGGTTGAAGACGACAAGGGTGATATTGACCGCCATCAGCCGTTCCCAAAACGAACCGGTGACGAGATCGAACGCGGACCGTCCGTCGAGCCGGCCGAGCAATCCGAGGATGAGGAGGAGCACGCCGGCGATGACGATATTGACGGCCGGACCGGCCAGGGCGACGACGAGCTCCTGGGCTGGTTTTTCCGGAATGCGTTCGAGGCGGGCGAGTCCGCCGATCGGCAATAGCGTGATGTCACGGGTTTCGATGCCGTACCGGCGGGCGGCGAGCGCATGGCCGAACTCGTGCATCAGCACGCAGACGAACAGCGCGAGCACAAAGCCGACGCCGGCGGCCGTCTCGCCCCAAGGCAGGCCCGCGTTGACGTGGACGAGGACGATCCACGCGATGAGCAGCCCGAAGGTCCAGTGCACGAAGACGCCGATGCCGGCGAACGCGCCGAGTCGAAGCGAGCCGCCGAAGGGCGGGGGCGTGGAGGGGCGGGCGAGAGGAGAAGCCGTGGCAGCCGACTCGGGTGGAGGGAAATCGCCGGCGGCGGCCATCGGGTTCAAAGGGGCAGGTCAGCCGGTGCGGCCACGCCGCCGGAGGCGGAACGGGGCTCCGGACGCAGGGCGACGAGGCACTGGGTGGTCAGGACGAGGCCGGTGATCGATGCGGCATTCTGCAGGGCGGTGCGCGTCACCTTGCACGGGTCGAGCACACCGAAATCCACCATGTCACCGTAATCGTTCACCGCGGCATTGAAGCCGAAGTTGCCCGTGCCTTCAACCACCCGGTTCACAATCACCGAAGGATCGACCCCGGCGTTGGCGGCGATCTGGCGCAGCGGTTCCTCGAGCGCGCGCAGCACGATCTTCACGCCGGCCGCCTGTTCCGGATTCTGAGTTGGCAGCTCGCCGAGCCGGGCGCGGGCGCGCAGGAGCGCGACACCACCCCCCGGCAGCACGCCTTCCTCGACGGCGGCGCGCGTGGCGTGCAGGGCGTCCTCCACGCGGGCCTTGCGCTCCTTGAGTTCGGTCTCGGTGGCGGCGCCGACCTTGATCACAGCCACGCCCCCGGCGAGCTTGGCCAGTCGCTCCTGCAGTTTCTCCCGATCGTAGTCGGAGGTGGTTTCCTGGATCTCGTGGCGGATTTGTTTGACGCGGGCCTGGATGGCCGAGGCCTGGCCGGCGCCCTCGATCAGGGTCGTGGTGTCCTTGTTGACGAGGGCCCGCTTGACGTGGCCGAGGTCACTGACTTGGACGTTCTCGAGTTTCACGCCGAGGTCCTCGGTGAGGCAGCGGCCGCCGGTGAGCACCGCGATGTCCTCGAGCATGGCCTTGCGGCGGTCGCCGAAGCCGGGGGCCTTGACGGCGCACACCTTGAGCGTGCCGCGGATCTGGTTGACCACGAGGGCGGCGAGCGCCTCGCCCTCGACGTCCTCGGCGATGATGAGCAGCGGCCGGCCGAGCTTGGCCACGGTCTGCAGCAACGGGAGCAGGTCCTGCAGGCTGCCAATCCGTTTCTCATGGATGAGCACGCATGCATCCTCCAGCACGGCTTCCATCGATTCCGCGGCGGTGGCGAAGTAGGGCGAGAGGTAGCCTTTGTCGAACTGCATGCCTTCGACGACGTCGAGTTCGCTCACGAGCCCGGAGCCCTCCTCGGCGGTGATGGTGCCGTCCTTGCCGACCTTTTCCATCGCGTCGGCCACCAGCTCGCCGATCGAACGGTCGGAGTTGGCCGAGATGGTGGCCACCTGGGCGATCTCCTTGCGCGTCGTGCACGGTCGGGCGAGCGCACGCAGGCGGTCGATGACGGCCTCGACGGCGAGATCGATCCCGCGCTTGAGGTCCATCGGATTCATCCCGGCGACGACGTACTTCATGCCCTCGACGACAATGGCGTGTCCGAGCACGGTCGCGGTGGTCGTGCCGTCGCCGGCGACATCGGAGGTCTTGCTCGCGACCTCGCGCACGATCTGGGCGCCGAGGTTCTCGAGGTGATCGGGCAATTCGATCTCCTTGGCGACCATCACGCCGGAGTTGACGATGAGCGGGGCCCCGAAGCTACGCTCGAGGACGACGGTGCGTGCCTTGGGACCGAGCGTGACCCGCACGGCCTGGGCGAGGGTGTTGATGCCGGCGAGCAGGCGCGCGTGCGCGTCAGCGCCGAAGACGACTTGTTTCGAGGGCATGGCGGGGAGCGGTGGAGGCACGGTGGCGCGCCGTGCGGCCAGAGTATCGCGGCAGGCGCCGGCGGTCTGCGCAGGGGTTGGCAAAGGCCGGCCAAAAATTGGGGGCAAGATCGGGAATGGACCCGCCAAGAAACGACGAGCCGCCGACGGGACGATGCCCTAGGATGCGGCCAGCCCCGGGCACGGTGCGGCAATCCAGCCGTCCGCTCCGGGACGAAGGAGTCTGCCATGCTCACCAAATATTCCGTCGAATACAGTGTCGCCTTCCGCCGGCACTCGCCGCCGCAACACCACATCTATTACACGGACGATCCCGTCGCCTGCGAAGAGTTTGTGCAGGAGCTCTTGGAGCGCGGCATGGGCATTCACGCCATCCGCCACGACGGCGCCGATCTGCCGCGTCCCGACTTCGACCGCATCGTCAAGGTGGCCGCGAGCGCGTTGGCCGCGAAGCACGTCTGCACCTCGCTCCACATCAAGCCCGAGGAGGAGCGGCATCGCTTCGGATTCTCCGCGTAGGGCGCGCGCCAAGTGCGTCGCCCAATGCGGTGTGCGGTGCGGGTGATCGGACCGGTCCCCCCGGCCGCCGGCCGTTCGCGGCGTCAGGCGGTCGCCGGAGTGACGACCGAAAGGTCCGACGCGACCTCGTCCAGCCGTCCCCGGATCAGTTGAAAAAGGGTTCGGCCCTCGGGATCGGTCACGGCGAGGTTGCAGTGGTCAAAGTACACGAAGCAGCCGCCATCGCGCTCGATCACGCGGACATCGCCTTCGCGCAGGTCGAGGCGGAGATCGCGGGCGCCGTAGCGGTAGGTGTGACCGTTGCGGGTCCGGATGGCGATATGGATGGAGGGCGAGGTCGGGCGGGGCTTCGCGGGGGCGTTCATCGGCAAGGGCGGAAACAGGGTGAAGGAAAAGGGATCAGGTGGCGACGGACCGGAGACAGCGGCGGACGGTGTCGACCAGGACTTGGGTGGAAAACGGCTTGGCCAGCACAGCGTCGATCTGGCTGCACAGCGGGTAGGGAATGTCGGAGGGATCGAGCAGGCCGGAGGTGAGGATGACGGGCAGGGGATCGCCATGCGTGCGGACCCGGGCGATCAGCTCGAGACCGCTGAGCCGCGGCATATTGTGATCGGTGAGCAGCAGGTCGCAGCCCTGCTCGAGGTAGATCCGCCACGCGGCCTCGCCATCCTCGGCGGTCGTCACCTCGAAGCCGGAGAGGTGCAGGACGAGCGCGGCCACGCCCATGACCCCCGGATCGTCTTCGGCGACGAGGATGCGGGGCCGCAACGGCGCCGGGAACGGGTTGGTGGAATCGACCGGCGCCAGGAACGGGTTGGCCGAGTCGACCGGAGGCGGGTCATGGGTGGCCGCCGCCTCGAGGGGGAGCCAGAGCAGAGGCGGGTCGGGGGTGGGACGTGTGGGCGGCGCCCCGCGGGCGGAAGATGAGGACGGCGTCATGGTCAAAGTGGGCAGCAGGGGAGGACTCAGGCGGCAGCGTGCGACGACGGGGCAAGCGCCGGGGTATCGTGCAGGCGATGCCGGAAGGTCGAGGGGGACTCTCCTGTCACGCGGCGAAAGGCGCGGTTGAATTGCGAGAGCGACTGAAAACCGGAGGCGAAGGCCGCCTCGCTGACATGCACGTGCGGATTGAGCAGGCGCTCCTTCACCCGGATCACGCGGGCGCGGTTCACGTAGTCGGTGAAATGCAGTCCGGTGCTTTCGAAGAAGCGTTTGCAGAAATAGTACGGGCTGACGCGTACGGCGGCGGCGACGGCGGTGAGTGACAGGTGCTCCTTTAGATGAGCCTCGATGTAGTCCCGCGCGGTTTGAACGTAGCACGGCTCGTTCCGATGCTCATTGATCAGCAGTTCGTTGCTGGATTCGGCGAGCTGCAGCGAGAACACCCGGAGCAGGCGGAGCACGGACCGGTGTACGGTCGGACCGAGGGCGGGCAGGCGGATGCTGCCGACCGGAACTGAACGGTGTACGGACGTGACGTTGTCCCCTGCGACAAAGGGACCGATCCGGAGCCAGCCGAGCGTGATCTCCCCGAGCCGGACCGGCAGCAGGGACACGAGATGCTGCTCGTCGGGCTCGATGACGACGGTGATTGCGTCGCGGACGGAGCGTCGTTTCCAGCGGCTCCGGCCATCGGGACGGGGCGGACGGGCGACCAAGGCGAGCTGGAGTCCCGTGGCCACCTCGAAGGCGGCCCGGTAGTCGTGAAACAGCTGCGATTGCGCCAACCGGGCCGCAGTGCTTTCCGGATGATGGATCCCGACCGCTGCGGCTTTGGCGCCATCGCACAAGGAGGAAGCGATACTCATCTGCGCCAGACTAGCAGGCCTTGCCGCGCCGGGAAATTGGGCACCGGGCGAATCGGATCTAGGGGATTCCCCTACGTACGGATTCCGGGTTTACCCCTTGCCGGTTAGGGGGTGGAACACGATGCTCCTGGATGTGGCGCAGGAGGATTACACCCGTCTGAGCAACGCCGACCTGGGGGCAAGAATCGTTGCGCTCGAGCGCGAGTTTGCGGTGTTTCAGACGGAGCTGCTGGGCGCCCTCGCGGAAGTGAGGGACGTGCGCGCCGCCCTCGACGACCATTCCATTGTGTCGATCACCGATGGCAACGGCGTGATCACGTATGTGAACGACAAGTTCTGCGCGATCACCAAGTACCGCCGGGATGAGCTGCTCGGGCAGAACCACCGCATCGTCAACTCGCGGCGCCACCCGACGAGCTTCTTCGCCGAGATGTGGTCGACCATTGCGGCCGGGCGCTCGTGGCACGGCGAGATCCGCAACCGCGCCAAGGACGGGTCGTATCATTGGGTGGATACAACGATCTTTCCCTTCCTCGACGCTGCGGGGCGGCCGTCGCAGTACCTCGCGATCCGCACCGACATCACCGAGCGCAAGACCCTGGAGGAGGAGGTGCTGCGGGTCAGCGAACACGAACACCTGCGCATCGGCCAGGAACTGCACGACGGACTCGGGCAGCAGCTAACCGCCATCGAGTTCATGTGCCAGACCCTCAAGGGCCGCCTGCAGCGGTCCCAGCCCGAACTCGCGGAGGGTGCCGAAGGGGTCTGCCGGCAACTTCGTGAAGCGATTGCCCAGACCCGTTCGCTGGCACGCGGTCTCACGGGCTTCATGCTCGATGCGGACGGTCTCCCGGCCAGCCTTGCGGATCTTGCACGGCGGACCACGTCCGTGGGCCGCCTGACCGTCCGTTATGAAGGACCGTCACGGCTTAAAGTCACCGACGCCACGAAGGCCATGCACCTGTTCCGCATCGCCCAAGAAGCAGTTGCGAATGCCGTCCGACACTCCGGTGCACAGGAGATCGTAATTGTTCTCGAGGAGGCTGGCGGCACGGTACGGCTGACCGTGGCTGACGACGGCCGTGGATTGCCGACGGCGCGAGACCCTGAGGCCGGCATCGGGCTGCGCATCATGCGGCACCGGGCCGAGGCGATCGGCGCCGATTTCCGGATTTGCCCCGGGCCGGCGTCTGGGGTAAGGATCGAATGCAGCCTTCAGACCGGCGATGAAAAAGGACGCTGAACGCCCCGGCCGATCCGATCCACCGGCGACTCCGACCCGGCGGCGGGTGCTGTTGGTGGATGATCACCCGATCATGCGCGCCGGGCTCAAGCAGCTGATCGAAACGCAGTCCGACCTGTGCGTCGCGGCGGAGGCGAGCGATGTGGCCGAGGCGCTGATGCGGGTGGAGCGGGTCGACGTGGACATCGTCCTGACCGACCTCACCCTGCCGGGGCGCGGCGGTCTCGAGCTGATCAAGGACATCCATGCGCTCCGCCCTGAGATGCCGATTGTGGTGCTCTCGATGCACGACGAGGCCCTCTACGCGGAACGCGCCATCCGGGCGGGGGCGCGCGGCTACCTGATGAAGGAGGCGGGGGGCGAGCGGGTTCTCGATGCCGTGCGTCAGGTGCTCGACGGTCGGATCTACCTGAGTCCGGCCATGACCACGAGCCTGCTCTCGGGGCTCGGCGGACACAGCGCGGCGCAGTCCCGTTCGCCGTTTGCCCGCCTCACCGACCGGGAGATGGAAGTCTTTCAGCTGGTCGGCAACGGCAAGAGCACGCGGGAGATCGCGCGCCTGCTCAATCTCAGCACCAAGACGGTGGATGTCCACCGCGGCCACATCCGGGCCAAGCTCGAGCTTGACGACAACACGGCGCTGATCCGCCACGCCGTGCGCTGGATCGAGACCCAGTGAGCGGCGCGTGGAGCGCGGTGCGAGGTCCGGGTGTATTCAGTAAATGGATGCGAAACGAACGCGGCCTGGGCCGCTGGCCGGAGGCGGCGCAATTTTGGCCCAGCGTTTGCCAAGGGACGGCGAGCGGCTTTGGCCTGCTTCGGCTATCTTCGCCGTGTTCCTTGAGAGAACAGCCGCGGTGCGACGGCATGAAAAACCCGTCGAGAACACGGCTGGGATAATCCCGGGCAACCGGGGAAAGGATGGCGACGACTGGAATCGCCATCCCCTGCGGGACGGATGAAACCGGATCGCGCAGGCATGTTTCACCAGTTCCTCCGGCCGGGGTCGTGCCCGGTCGGTTCACCCACGAATCAGGAACTGTGCGGCCAGGCGCGATCAGAAACCGCGTCCAAGCCGAGTGAGAGCCGCGGCGGGTTTCACGCTGCGATTCCACGCAGTTACCCTCTGGGTAATGGGTTGCCACTGCGACGACCAGGACGCGCACGCTGCTCCCGGCGGGACGACCCCGCCCGAAGGCCGGACGGTTTCGACCGTGCGGCGCGCAAAGGGAGAGGCGGGTGCGGAGAGGGACCGGATCCGGCAGACTCCGGAAAACCCTCGTCACGGCGCGGCGCGAAAACGCGTCACGCCGCTGCAAGGCCAAGTGCAGCCCTCGAGGCAAGAGGTCAGACCCGTGGTGCGGGGCAAACGTCCGGCGAAAGCCGGGGCCGACCCCGTAGCAAAGGCATCGACGCGACGTCAGGCTTGCAGGCGCGTCAATGCTCCGTCCGGCAAGCGGCTTTCGACGGAAGGCGGCAAACCCGAGCGCAGAAGCCTCACTCGAAGATCCCGAACGGTGACGATCGGGACGGTCCCGCCATGAGACCGGAATTCCGCCTTGCCGCGGAGAGTGGCGTCGGGAAGCACACGGCCCGCCAAGGCGAGGCGCCTAATGTGTGTAAAGGTAGGAGCGCGCAGCGAGCGCCCACCATCCTTTGGCCCCGGGGACACGTTCCCCGGGGCCTTAGTGTTTTTGGGCCGGCCGGCAGGGTCGGCGAAGCAAACGGACGCGGAGGAAATGACAAGAATCGGCGAGCGTCGGAGCGGCGTTTGCGCTAGGGTTCGCGCGTGTCACCCGACGTGACCTTGCCGTGCAACAGAAAGGACTGACGCATCGATCGCCCCCGCCCACGCCTGGAAGATCCGTCCTTTGATCCCCGATCGGTGCACGCCTGCGTCTGCCGAGGGATGCCCGCCGCGAAGCGTCGTACGGCGGGCCACGGCCCTTGCCCGGCACGCCCTCGTGCCCATGAATCCGCCGGCTCCGGTCAATCGCATACCCGTTGTCATCCCGAACAACGGTGCGGTGCTTCAAGGTGAACTCGCCGTGCCTGCGCGCGCGCGAGGCGTGGTGATCTTCGCCCAGACGATTGCCCACGGGCGACATTGTCCCTGCAACCTGCAGGTCGCGGCCGCCCTGCACGAGGCTGGCCTTGCGACCTTCCTGTTCGATCTCGCCATGCCCGATCCGCCGCCAGACCTCACGGTCGAACCGGCGGTCGACGGCATCCCGCTTCTCGCCGGACGGCTGGTTGGTGTCACGCGCTGGGTGCTGGCCGATTCGACCTGTGGCCGGCTCCGGCTCGGCTACTTCGGCTCCCATGACGGTGCGGCTGCGGCGCTCATTGCGGCGGCGTGGCTCGGCGCCGCGGTGGGTGCGGTGGTGGCGCGCAGAGGGCGGCCCGATCTCGCCGAGGGCGCGTTCCGCCGCGTTCGTTCGCCGGTACTGTTCATCGTGGGCGAGCGGGACACCGAATTGCTGGCGCGCAACCGGTCCGCCATCGATCAGATGACGTCCTGCCCTTGCGAACTCTCCGTGGTGCCGGGGGCGGATTCGCTCATCGAACGGCCAGGTGATATTGAGCAGGTCGCGGTCTTCGCCCGCGAGTGGTTTGCGCGGCACCTGGCTCCGGGCTGAGCGATCCGCGTACGCTCAGATCTCCAAAGCGGCAAACGCGTCTTCCCGAGAGGACGAGGCGACCGGGTACTCCAGGGCGGCGGCCAGCACATCGTCCACATTCTCGGCGAAGACGATCTCCAGTCCGGTGTCCATCTCCCGGGTGATCTCCGCGAGGTCCTGTTCGTTGGCCCGCGGGATGATCACCCGCGCGAGGCCCGCCCGTTGGGCGGCGAGCAATTTTTCCTTGAGTCCGCCGATGGGCAGCACCCAACCCTGCAAGGTGAGTTCGCCGGTCATGGCCACGGTCGCGCGCACGGGATTGTCGGTGAACAGCGAGGCGAGGGCGGTGAACATCGCGATGCCGGCGGACGGTCCGTCCTTGGGCACGGCCCCGCTGGGCACGTGAATATGCACGTCGCAGGCGCGCAGATTCGGAGCGGAAATGCCGAGCGCCTCGGCGCGGCTGCGCACGAGGCTGAGCGCAGCCTGGGCTGATTCGCGCATCACCGTGCCGATCTGGCCGGTGAGGGTGATCTGGCCCGTGCCGGGATAGCGGGCTGATTCGATGTAGAGCACCTCACCACCTGCTGGCGTGTAGGCGAGGCCGGTGACGACTCCGGGACGATTGGTCCGCTGCCGGGTCTCGCGGCGGTGCCGCGCCGGGCCCAGCGCAGCGCGGACCCGCTCCGCCGTGATCACGAACGGTCCGGATGCGCCTTGTGCGACCTCGGCCGCCAGGGTGCGGCAGACGGCGCCGACCTGGCGCTCGAGTTCGCGCACACCGGACTCGTGGGTGTAGTCGAGCACGACGACCCCCAGCGCCGCGGGCTCCCAGCGGCAGAGCGCCGGATCCAGCCCGTTCTCCCGCAACTGGCGGGGCACGAGGTAGCGTTCGGCGATGGTCCGCTTCTCCCGCTCGGTGTAGCCGGGAATCTCGATCACTTCCATCCGGTCGCGCAACGCGGGCGGGACGGGCTCCATCTGGTTGGCCGTGGCAATGAACAGCACCTGCGAAAGATCGAACGGCACGTCGAGGTAGTGGTCGACGAAGGCGTGGTTCTGCTGCGGATCGAGCACCTCGAGCAGCGCGCTGGCCGGATCGCCCCGGAAGTCGGCGCCAATCTTGTCGGCCTCGTCGAGCATGATGACCGGGTTGCGCGTCTCGAGCCGGCGAATCTCCTGCATGAGCCGCCCGGGCATCGCCCCGACGTACGTGCGGCGGTGCCCGCGGATCTCCGCCTCGTCGCGCAGCCCGCCCAAGCTCAGGCGCGTGAACTTGCGCCCGAGTGCATCGGCGATCGATTGCCCGAGGCTGGTCTTGCCCACGCCCGGCGGACCGACGAAGCACAGGATCGGCCCATGCCCGGTCGGATTCAGTTTCCGCACCGCGAGAAACTCGACCAGCCGGCGCTTCACCTTCTCCAGTCCGTGGTGGTCCCGGTCGAGAATCTCGCGGGCGCGATGGAGATCGAGATTGTCCTCGGTGAGCGTGTTCCACGGCAGCTCGGCGAGGGATTCGACGTAGCTGACGATGACGGAGAACTCGGCGCTGGCGGCGGGCACGTGGTGCAGCCGGTTGAGTTCGCGCTCAGCCTGCGTACGCACGGGATCGGGCGGCCGGGCTGCGTCAAGACGGGTGCGCAGGTGGGCGATCTGCTCGTCGACGCCCGAGTCGCCTTCGCCGAGCTCCTTCTGGATCGCGCGCAACTGCTCGCGGAGGTAGGCGCGCCGCTGCAGATCGGTGAACTGCGACGTGACGTCGGTGTGGAGCTTGTGCTGGATGCGCGCGATCTCGAGTTGCACGGATGCGTGCTGCTGGGCGGCATGCAGGCGCTTGAGCACATCCAGTTCCTCGAGCAGGGCCTGGCGCTGGGCCGTCTCGAGCGGAAGGTGGCCGCCGACAAAATCGGCGAGCGCGCCCGGCGTCTCGAGATTGAGCACCGCGGTCTTCATCTCGTCCGGCAGGTCGGGGGCGAGGTCGACCAGCTGATCGATGGTTTCGCGCAGGTTGCGGAATTCGGCCTCGGCCTCGTGGTTACCCGGCTCGGGTTCGCGAGACAGGAGCGGCTCGACGCGGGCACGCAGGTACGGCTCCGTGGCCAGGGTGTCGCGGACGCGGATGCGCTCCAGGCCGCGGACTACGACCACGACCGTTTCCGGGCTCGGGCGGATGAGCTTGAGCACCGTCGCGGCGGTACCGATCGGGAAGAGGCCTTCCGGCTTGGGTTCGTCCTCGGTGGATTCGCGCTGGGTGACGACGCCGACCTGCTTTGTCCCGGGCAGGGTTTCCTCGAGCAGCCGGATCGACGAGGTGCGGCCGATGCTGATCGGCGCGACCATGCCGGGGAAGAGGACGAGGTTGCGGACCGAAAGGATCGCGAGTTCCTCCGGGATCGGCGGGTGGTCGCTGGCCGGGGGCGCCGGCGCGGCGGGAGCGGGGCTGGGCACGTCGGTCATGGCGGTGGCGTCGGGGCGGCCTGGGGGGCGAACGGCAAGTCGATGCGCAGCAACCCATCGCGATGCTCCGCCTTCACGGCCTCCGGGTCGATGGCGTCGGGCAGCGGGATCTCGCGGTAGAAGTCGCCCTCGTCGATCTCGAGCGCGAGCACCTGCCGGCACGCGGCTCCTTCCGGAATCGGCAGCAGGCGGCGTCCGGCCAGGCTCAGCCGGCGGGCCTCGGCGCGGACCGTCAGAGCGGTCCGCTCGACTCCGGCGAGGTCGACCCAGACCAGAAAGCGGTCGGAACAGCGGTACACCGTCAGGTTGGGACTCCACGACGAAGCGGCGGCCGCCGACGAGAAGCCGATGGGGGTGAGCCCGCGGAACAAGGAGCAGACCCGGCCGTGCAGCACTTGGAGGTGAAGCTTGAGCAACGCGTCCATGGCGGTGGGGATGCACGGAGTTTAGCCCCCGGCGCGGGAACGCGCTCGGCGAATCTTGGCGAGAATCACCCCGGGATTGCGGTCGTACGGAGCGTCCGGAGCGACGTGGCGCAGTTTTTGCCCAGCCAAAACCAACAACCGACGAGAAGGCCCGCAGGCGGATGGTGTAGGGTCTGGCCGTGGTGCTGTCGCAGGCTCGCGATGGCGCGCACCGTATGTCCATGAAAACCCTCCGTCTTCTCACCGGGCTCGCCGCCGTCGGCGTGCTGGCCCTGCTGGCGGGCTGCTCGACGCCCGCCAGCCGCATCAAGGCGAACCCCGAAGCCTTTGCCCGGCTGACCCCGGCGCAGCAAGCGTTGGTTCAGGCCGGTCAGATCGCCCTCGGTTTCGACGAAGAGGCGGTAAAACTCGCCCTCGGGGACCCTGACCGCCGTTCACGCCGGGTGGACGCCGACGGCGAGACCGCGATCTGGCACTACGTGTCGTATCACTACGAAGGCCGGATCCTCTTCACCGGCTATTACCACACGGGCCGGCGCTGGTGGGGCTGGGGACCGCCTTACCCCTACTACCTCGATTATCCGGAGCGCGAGGTGCGCGACCGGTTTCGCGTCGAGTTCCGCGGCGGCCGGGTCGTCGCGATCTCGGAGGAGGTTTTTCCCTGAACCCCAAACCCGCTCCCACCGCCGATGAAAGCGCACTCTCCGCCCCATGCCATGCAAGTCATGATCGACGCCGACGACGTCACGCTCATCGGCGATCTTGCCCTGCCGT